>Ga0169931_10000660_pt1 | contig 57197 bp, 40 predicted proteins | sample Kivu_15m_20L_FD_129675 | JGI IMG/M metagenome (GOLD analysis project Ga0169931, IMG submission 129675) | Freshwater microbial communities from Lake Kivu, Western Province, Rwanda to study Microbial Dark Matter (Phase II) - Kivu_15m_20L... | ecosystem: Environmental > Aquatic > Freshwater > Lake...
GGACACGGTTTAATTTCAGGACGCAAGGCATTTCAACGGCCCATGAAGGAGGGAGTAGCTCTTCTAAATGCCATCCAAGATGTGTACCTTAGCCCTGAAATTACGATTGCTTAAGCTAAACACATATGTGGTTTAAACGAACCAAAGAGGGTATTCTAACCTCGACCGCTGAAAAGAAAGAAACCCCCGAAGGCCTTTGGTATAAATGTCCATCCTGCAAAGGAATTGTCCCAACCGAAGACCATGCCAAAGCCATGTGGGTTTGCCCAAGTTGCGACTTCCATGAACGCATTGGCAGCGATGAGTATTTTTCATTGCTGTTCGACGATGCCGCCTTCAAAGAACTCAACCCAAACATGACCTCGGCCGACCCATTGGGTTTTTCAGACAGCAAGCCCTATCCCGCCCGCATCAAAGCGGCCATTGGCAGTACCGGTTTGAAAGATGCCATAAAAACAGCCTACGGAAAACTAGATGGAAAAGAGGTGGTGATTGCCTGCATGGATTTCAAATTCATTGGAGGCAGCATGGGTACCGTGGTGGGCGAAAAAATTGCCCGCGGAATTGACCACAGCATCAAAAACAAAAAGCCGTTCATCCTCATCAGCAAAAGCGGTGGAGCCCGAATGATGGAAGGGGCCTTGTCTTTAATGCAAATGGCGAAAACCTCGGCCAAACTTTCCCTGCTCTCCAAAGCCGGAATTCCCTACATATCTGTATTAACCGACCCTACCACGGGCGGAGTAACTGCGTCCTTTGCCATGTTGGGCGATTTAAACATTGCCGAACCCAATGCCTTGATTGGATTTGCAGGGCCGCGAGTGGTAAAAGAAACCATCAAGGCCGAGCTGCCCGAAGGATTTCAGCGTTCCGAGTTTTTGCTTGAAAAAGGCTTTCTAGATCAGGTGGTTCACCGGCATTCCTTAAAATCCCGCCTGTCTTGCTTCCTTGGTTTTTTATCGGGTCCAATATCCAAAAAATAAGCCCAACCTATGCCGCAAACTGAATTGCACGCCCAATTGCTGGGCATTATAAAGCCATACGTACCCGAACCCGCATTGCTGGAACAGGTTAATGAGAATTCGGATTTTCTTCGCGACCTTAAAATCAATTCGGCCCACATGATTGATGTGGTATTGGATGTAGAAGAGGCGTTTGACATACGCATTGAAGATGAAGATGCCGAGAAATTAAAAACCGTAGGCGACGCTCTGCGCTTGATTTCCAGCCTAAGGGGGAAATGAACCCCGGTATCGACTTTTTTCACCTTCCCTCCTATTCCTCAAATTGGTTAACCCCCAAGGGCAGGCATGCCCTGCGGGTTTGCCCTGAATGCAGTTTCCCCATGATTCCTGCTTTGGCTTGGGCGATCAAAGAAGCCGCTTGGAAATCGCTCCCCGACACGGAACAACCCCGCCGTTTTCATCCGAGCCAATTCAACCTATTGGAATGCAAAGACCAGCAAGCTAAGGTTGAGTTTCTGGAGGACAAACGGGTATTTGAGATGAAATACATGGAAACAAACCAGGGTTTTTTGGCCTATAGTCTGCCGGAATCTTACAGCCTGTACCACAGCATTCCAGCGGTATATTCCAAAACCCAAAACGGCCGACCTATGCTGCAAACCGGTGTAGAGTGGGTTCCGATTTCAATAAGCCACGATGGACCTTTTGGGTATGCGGTTTTACCGGATTGAAGGGCTTGAAGGGTAATCGTTAAGTTCCGCCTCGGTATTTTTCAATAAAACAACGCCAAGCCCCCCCCCAACCCCCACCCACATAATTCCGTACTTTTGCGCATGAGCCAAAACCAACCGGTTATTTTAGCCATCGAATCCTCCTGCGACGATACCTCTATCGCCGTTCTCAAAGGCCTCAGCGTTTGCTCAAACGTAACCGCTTCTCAACAAATTCACACCGAATTTGGTGGAGTTGTGCCCGAACTGGCCTCAAGAGCGCATCAAGCCCATATGGTTCCCGCAGTGCAAAAAGCCCTGCAAGATTCAGGCCTGAAGCTCTCTGACATCACCGGTATTGCCTACACCCAAGGCCCTGGCTTGCTTGGATCGCTGCTGGTGGGTGCCTCGTTCGCAAAAGGGTTGGCCTTAAGTTTAAACCTTCCCCTAATTCCTGTAAACCACATGGAAGCCCATGTGCTTGCGCTCACCCTAGAGGGTGCCGACTACAAAAACCGCCCCGGAATTGAATTCCCCTTTTTGTGCCTCACCGTTTCGGGCGGCCACAGCCAATTGGTTTGGGCCGAAAATCCCCTGAACATCCGCGTACTTGGAGAAACCAAAGACGATGCCGCCGGCGAAGCCTTTGACAAAGGGGCCAAACTACTGGGCCTTGGCTACCCCGGCGGGCCCATAGTTGACCGCATGGCCAGCTTTGGCGTTCGGGGAAACCACCGTTTTCCCCTGCCCAAAGTTGAACCCATGCATTTTAGCTTTAGCGGTTTAAAAACCAGCCTGCTCTATTGGGTTCAAAAAAACGGCAGACCCAAAACCGAACAAGACATGGCCAACCTTTTGGCCGATTACCAAGAAGCCATCGTAGATGTTCTAATGAAAGGACTCGAAGAAGCTCAACGTTTTACCTCCTTGCCTCGGGTGGTGTTGGCCGGGGGAGTTAGCGCCAACAGCCGGTTGCGCGAACGCGTGGAATCCTGGGCCCAAGAACGTGGTCTTGAACTTAGAATTCCTCAACTAGCCTACTGCACCGACAATGGAGCCATGATTGGTGCCGCTGCCTACTGGAAAATTCAGCAAGGCCTTGTTGGAAGCCATGCCGATCAGGCCCAAGCCCGCATGCCCTTAGCAAAACACCTGTAAACAACCTCCGATTTTTTAATGGAAAAGTCCGGCCCCCTTTCCTAGGCTTGTCAAAAATTCAAAATTCCCCACAGATACCGCATCTGCGTTGTACCTTTGAAGCATGAACCCGCCAGAAATAGAGCCCAAACCTGCCCTAAGGCGCAAACGCCGTTGGCTCTGGTCGATTCCCCTTTTCGTGCTGGGATTGCTGTTTTCGCCCGTCTTTCTGGTTCAATTGCCCCCGGTTCAACGTTGGTTGGGGCAAAAAGTGGCTACCTACCTCGAAAACCAAACCGGGAACCACATTGAAATTGACCGGTTGCGGATTCGGTTTTTCTCGGATGTTGAATTGCAAAACGTCTTGGTTTTAGATTTGCAGCGCGATACCATCGCCTCCATTCACTGCCTTCAGGCGCATTGGCCAAAAATATCGGCCAAAACCATTTTCTTTCCCCACACCCAATTGGAAGACGCCCATTTTTATATGATTGGCGATTCAACCGGAACAACTGGCTTTCAGAGATTTATCGACGCTTTGGTTCCAGCCTCCCAGGGCGGCGGGGCAAGCTCTTCCCCCCGCTTAAGCTGGGGCCGCGTGTACCTACACCATTCTTCGTTTATGTTGGCTCCCAAAGGCAGAAAATCTCCGCAAAATGGGGCCTTTGACCCCGACAATATGTGGTTCAGAAACATCGATGCGCTGGTATCCGATTTCAGCATCCACCGAGATACCGTTGAACTAAAGGTGCAGCATTTTCGAAGCCATGAACATGGAGGCCTTTCTCTGGCTGAACTTTCAGGCAAATTCAGGTACTGCTCTAAGGAAATCAGCTTGCACGAGTTTAGATTGAGCGCTGGAGAAGGAGAACTGTCGGGCGATGTAGCCATGAACTACGATTCCTTGGCGGATTTTGATGATTTTTTTAATCGGGTACGTTGGAATGTGCGCCTTAGAAAAAGTCAATTGCCATGGGCTTATCTTGGGTTGTTCCTACCCCAGTTGCGGAATGTACCAGGAAAAATACGGCTGAGCGGCGACATCACCGGAACACTGAACAACCTTAGTAGCAAAAACCTTTTGCTCTCGGCCGGGGCCTCAACCCGCCTTAGCCTAAACCTGAACCTAAAAAACCTAGAAAATCCAGCTCACATAGAGTTGGATTTAGACGCACCCCAAATTCAAAGCAGTTACTCTGATTTGCTTCAGTTGCCGATTGCCGCCTTCGCAGGGGCCCCGGTCCAAATTCCCGAGGCGCTGAAAATGGCCGGACTAATTCAACTCCAATTGAATGCAAAGGGTAGCTTAAATGCGTTCAGCACCGACTTGATAGCGCAAACCGGTTTGGGAAACCTATCGGCCAGCCTTGACATGAAAAACCTGAACGGCGAAAAACCCGAGTACGAAGGAATGCTGGAATTGGACAACCTGTTTTTAGGGCCACTGATCAACGACAGCACGCTATTGGGGCGGGTGTCGGCCAAAGGGGAAATACGGGGCCAAGGATTTGGAGGAGCAGACTTTTTTCTAGCCTTTGACGGAAATATTCACCAGGTTGGCATAAACAACTACACCTACAAAAAAATTGAATTAACCGCAGACATGGGTCCCTCGGTCTTTACCGGGCGCATTCGAGTTCAAGACCCCCACGCTCAACTGCTGTTCAACGGCCGCATTGATTTTGGAGGCGAAGAACCCGATATGGATTTTATTGCCAACATCGAACGGCTCGACCCAATTCCCTTGGGTTTGGTAATCGGTGATTCCATTCAACACATTTCTACCAACCTTAGCGTAAAGGCCAGGGGATTAAATCCCGATAGGTTGTTGGGAGAACTCCGCTTTGAAAACCTAAGAATGAGAACGGCCGACGCCGACCATTCTTTTGGCGATGTACTAATTCAGGCTGAGCAAAAAGGAACGGGGAAGCTGCTTTCGGTTCAATCGAACGTTGCCGAGGCCGAACTGGAAGGCCAATTTACCCTAGCCAACCTGTGGAACGATATACAAAACAGGATAGCCGGGCTAAGCCCAGCCACAGGATTTAAAAAAATACAGATTGAAGGTCCCAATCTGCAAAATTTCACCCTTTCGCTGCGTCTAAAACAACCCGATGTACTCACCGATTTGTTTATGCCCGATCTACTGATAAACCCCAATTCGGTGGTTTATGGGAACTACAACGCCGCCGGGGGCGACGTTCACCTAAATTTGAAAAGTGGACTTATTCAGTGGAAAGAAAACCAGGTACACAACCTGTCCATGGCCATGGACACCTACCGCGACACCCTTCGTTTTTCAATGCTGGCCGATCAAATTGCGCTTAACGACAGCATGGAAATTGACCGGGCATTTGTAAGTGCAGATTTTATTCGCGATTCCATGTATGTAAACCTCGGTTTCAACAACCGTGGGCAAAAGGTCAATGCAGGCCGAATTCGGGCGCATACCCGTTTTACCGACCCCAACATGATTCCCCTGGTATTTGACCACAGCTATTTTTACTACCAAGACAGCTTATGGTTTATCAATCCCGACGCAGAAATTCGGTTCTTCGCCAACCATATTGATTTTGAAGATGTGCAATTGCTTCGTGAGAATATGGAACCCATTCTGAGCATTCAAGGCCGGGCAGGACCCCAACACAACGATCGGTTGGGTATTCAATTTAAGCAGTTCCCTTTGGCCATTTCCAATGAATTTGTCGGAAATAAAGCCCTTGGAATTGCTGGGGTGGTTGACGGAGACCTTACGGTTTTTAGAACCCTAAGCGATTCCCTTCCCTTGGTAACGACCGACTTGACCGTGCATAAACTGGCTATACTTGGAGTGGTACTGGGCGACTTAGATTTAATGAGTGGCTTTGGGTTAAAACAAAAACGAGAAATTGAACTGGCCGCCAGTTTACGCTCGGCCAATACTGAAATTCTTAGCATAAAAAACAGCCGACTCCGACCATTTCAACCCAAACAGCTGCTTGATTTAGATGTACAATTAAACGGATTAGACCTTAAATTCCTTCAACCCTTGCTCTCAGGTTCATTGAACGAACTCAAAGGCATTGCTTCAGGCAGAATTTTGATAAAAGGCGAGGCCGAAGACCCTCAAATCAACGGAGGAATTTATCTTGACCAATGCCGTGTAGTTCCAACCTTTTTAAACAGTCCTTTCAACCTTGATTTTCAAAAACAACCCATTATTCTAACCAACCGTTCGTTGGTGCTTCCCGATGTTAAAATTACCGACGATGCCCAAGGCCAGGGTCATTTGATTGGTTTACTGTTCCATCAAGCCTTCCAAAACATGGAATTGAACGTTTCCATTGACCGTATTCAGCAACTACAGGTAATGAATACCCGCTCAAAAGACAACGAACTTTTTTATGGCAAAGCGGTGGTAACCAGCCAAGATATGTTGCCCCGAGCAGCCAAAAAAGCGGTTCAAATTCGAGGCCCCTTAGATAATCTTCTTATTTCGGCCTTTGTGGAGCTGGGGAAAGGCACCCAAATCAACCTGCCCATAACCTCTTCTACTTCGGCTACCGAGAACACCTTTGTAGGTTTCGTAGAACCCGCGGTTGCCACGGCAGGTAAAGGTTCCAATAACGAACGAAAAAAAATCAAGAAGAAACAGGCCGAATACAACCTAACCGTTGATTTAAATCTAAGAAGCCAAAAGGATGCCATGTATCGGGTCATTTTCGATGAAACCGTTGGCGACGTCCTCACAGCCTATGGCAGCAGCGAAAACCTGAGATTGCTCGTCGATTTGAAAGACAAATTCTATATGGAAGGTGCCTTTAAAATTGAACGGGGCGACTACCTTTTTACCCTTTCTAACTTAGTGAATAAGCCCTTCGTGATTAAACCTGGAAGCACCGTTTTATGGTCGGGCGATCCACTGGGTGCTCAAATCAACGCCACGGCCATTCACCCAGTTAGAGCCTCATTGTTTCCTCTTGTTTCGCCCTTTTTAAGCACCGATGCCGAGTCGGAACGGTACCGCCGAGCCAGCCGAATTTTCTCTGAACTCAGCCTTAGCGGTTTGCTCATTGACCCTAAAATAGGATTCGGCCTTAGCCTACCCGACGAAGACGAATCGGCAAAAGCATTGGTGCGCTCCGTCTTAAACAGCCCCGAAGAAATCAACCGGCAGGTTTTTTCCTTGCTGATCATCAATTCCTTTTTGCCCCCTGAATCCATTGGATCTTCAGGCTTTGGCAGCAACTTAGCCGCCTCAGGATTGGGAAGCAACTCCCTGAGCCTACTCAGCGGTCAGCTGAACAACTGGCTGGGTAAGGTAACCCGAGATGTAAACATCAACCTTGATTACCAGGCTGGAGAACAAAACCGATCTGAACGCGTTATGGTTGGTCTTCAAACTCAATTGTTTGACAACAGGGTATTGATTGACACCGACCTAGGCGTGGGGGGCAACTCTCCGAACGCGGGCAGCAACCAAAACACAGTGGTGGGCAACGTAAACATCGAGGTTAAAGCCACCAACGACGGAAGGCTTCGCATTCGAGCCTTTAACCGAAGCAATGAGTTTAACCTTTTAAAAAACTCCGTTCCCTACACCCAGGGTATGGGCCTTAGCTATCAGCGGGATTTTGAAACCTGGACAGACCTGTTTAAACGCGCTACAGCCGAAAAGCAAAGCGCAAAAGACAAGGGTAAAATGCAGTTGGAGGATGAAAAACAGCGTCCTCTGATTCAGGATTCTGACCCGGAATACCTGCGCGAACGCAAGCAGGAATTTGAATCGCCGGTCGATGTTGGCAAGCCTGAAGACGAGGAGCCTAAGCCCATTCAGGAGCAGGCCCCAGACCCTGTCGATATGGATTGAAATTAAGTATAAAGCTTGTTTTGTTTGGTTTTTTGGGGCGGCTGCGGGCTTTCACCGTTAGTCCGCGGCCGCCTGGGGCTGGCCCAGCGGGCTTGCGGGGGCTCCTAAAGTCGCCTCCGCGCCACGCGGGCCAGTCCCAGCCACCCTTGCGGGCTAACTGGTTCAATCCCTGCCGCAAGCGCCCAATTCATATTGCCACATAGCAATGCACTATAAACGGGTATTCAACTCCTTAAATATCCTGAACTTCTTCATACCCTAACGCCGTATCAAGGGGTGGTTCAGCCCCCTTGATTTCTTTTTTTCATACCAAAACAAGGCCCGGGTTCGGCTACCAAGCCAACCACCTAAAACTCCATACATGGCTCCCAACAAAAAAGTGATACCTACCCACCCATATCCTGAAAAACTGCGGCCTGAAATGATCTGTTCCAATTGCTCAAAAAACAAAAAAGCTCTGGATTGCTGCAGCAAAGGCATGGATAAAACCCAGGCCATTCCTGTTGCCAAAAAACTCCCTAACATCTGTTGCCAGAGCGAGGGTTTCCAAATGAAGGCCCAGAGCAGAGCCAAAACCATGCTCATGTATCCAAACGGTAGAAATTGCGCCAATATCCATTGAAGTGCCAATCCACCCAAAAAAAAGCCGGCTGTTTTCATGGTTTAGAGTTTGGGCTAAAGGTCCATTTATGCAAAAATTGGGGCAGCGAATCCATTTTTACCACATGGTATTTCCCTTGTTCCCAGGTTCCCAATTGATTCAAATAGTAAGTAGATGCGGGATTACCCGACTGCCCCCCCGGATAAATAACCTGAGCCCATACCGTATTTTCTAGGCTAACTATCATTCTCCAACTGGGTCCATTGTGGGTTTTCATGGCGTTGGGGGCCGAACCATGTCCGCCGTTTTTAATGACCGAAGACCCAAACGGCTCCAAACGAGCCAAATGCCGCATTTTTGTTCCACGCGCTAAATACCAAGCCTGAGCCTTGTATTCCTTTTGTGCATCATTAAAGGCAATAACCACCGCCTGCCGGTGTTTTTGCCTTTGTGCAGAATCCAAATGAAGGGGCAATCCAGCAAAACCATTCGGTTGCAATGCTTCCAGCAACAACCAAGATTGTGGGTACACCGCCATTCGGTCGTCAATTTCTGGCCATACGCCTGCCATGGTTTTCTTTAACCATAGCTCAAAAAAGAGGGCTACTTTGCTGCTGTCTGAATAATTCCCATTCCACTTCTCCAATTCTTTTGTAAGGGTAGTTTGCGCTGGCAAGCAACCCAGCATTACCGGCAACAGGGTCGACGCCTCCTGGGAATGGTTGTCTAACTGCAATTCGGCCATAGAAGACATACCAATTCTGTTTGGCAACGAAAGACGCTCGAAAATGCGCAGGTTTCTCCAAATCTCAAACCTCCCTGTGTAATAATACGGACCAACACTGCCAAAGGGATGCTGGTTGGCCGAAAACACAAAACCAGTGCTTGGATTTCGAAGGTGTGGACTTAAAGAATCTGGAACGCTGCCTTGCCAGGGGGCTTTTCCAATCATAGGTTGTCCCAAACTGCGGCCGAAACCAGTCTGGCGATTCGGAAAATTTCCTTTTTGCCATATCCCAATGTTCCCTGCTGTGTCGGCATACACAAAATTTTGTGGTGGACAACGAAAGGTTTCTAAGGCCTTTTCAATGTCCTTCAACGAACGGCTATGGTTTAATCCATAAAAAGTCCTGAGTTCATTTGAAGGTTCGAACCCAGTCCAAGCGAAGGCCAGACCATACCGCTTATTCAAAATCAGGGTATCGACATCCACCACAGGACCAAAATCGGTATAAGGCACATCAAACTGAACAGGAACCTGACCTTTAACCTCGATCACCTCGGGCCTAAACTTCAAATCTTTCCAAACAGAATCGACCTTGTAGGCAGTTTTCTTTTCGTTCAGTTCGAGCACAAACCAATCCTTTACGTCCACCGTTCCATTGGTTACTCCCCAGGCAGTAGCGGAGGTAAATCCAATGATTACAGCTGGAGTGCCGGGCAAACTAACCCCATGCACCCGGTGTTCGTTGTCGCACAAATTTATTTCGTACCAAATGGAGGGCAGGTTCAAGGGCAGGTGGGGGTCGTTTGCCAACATAGGCTTTCCGCTTTCGGTTTTGCTTCCATGAACTGCCCAATTGTTGCTGCCAAGCCCCTGAGTAGAATCTGCAGGTACAGGCCGTTTAAACCAGGGCAGGTATCTGCCAAAATCGATGGTAGCACCGGGCTGCTCTGTTGGACTGAACATAGAATAAGGCTGAACAGCGGCCTGTGGAAAAGGGTTGTGATCGGGGTACCATTGCTCCAAATAACCTACGCCCAAATTGCGAAGAACCCAACCCAGTTCCATATCGTAGGTAGTTCCGGTCAATAGGTCGGCCATGTATTTGAGCATCAGTGCGCTCTTAAAGTTTGTCCAAGGTTCAGGTGAATAATTCAATAGCTTAAACTCCAAAGGATAATCGGAGTAGCTCAAGGATTCAATCCAAACATTTACACCACGGGTATAGGCATCCAGCACTTTTTTCATTTCTGGGTCGCTTTCAAATGCCATCAAAGCTTGTTCAGAAGCATAGGTCATTCCTTTAAGCCGCTGCTCCATATCTAGAGCCAAGGCTTTTGAACCCACAACCTCAGAAAGCCTGCCCGCGGCAAAACGGGTTTGAAAATCCATTTGCCACAAGCGGGCTCGGGCGGTAACATAGCCCTGCAAAAAATACAAATCGTTGGAATTTTCAACCTTAATGTAGGGAACCCGACGGTCGTCAAAACCTACCTCGGCCGGCCCCAACAATTGCCGTTCTACATTCTCGGGGACTGAAAAGTACTCGGGTTCGTTTAAAGCTTGAACCAATCCTCCTTTGGGATGAAACAACTTGCCTAAAGCGGGCAGGTCCCCCACTCCAATTTCCATAAAATACAAAAAGGTCGAACTCAGCAGCAAGGCCGCTACAAAACCAATGCGCTTCATGCCGAAATGTACGCTTTTTTTTATTGCATGCTCTAAACAGAGACCTTTAGTTGGATAAAAATTAGCGCTTCAATACTACCGCAAACCGATGGCCATTTTCATTTAAAAGGGCATACCAACCTGCTGCCAATTCTGTATCAAACTGAAGTTTGTTTTCTCCTGCCTGCACATCACCCGCCCAAACTGTTCGACCGAGAGCATCGACCAATCGACCGGAAAAGGCCAAGGGACTACCAACGGTCAAGTCAGAGAAGAAAGGATTAGGGTATACCCACAAAGGATTGGGGTTCTGCTCTGAAATAGAGGTTGGGCAACTTAAGAACCAGGTCCCTGGACTTCCTTCTGGGCAACCTGCAAACCAATTTTGGGCTTGGTTCATTTTGCCGGTGCTATCAAGCATTTCAAGCGAAGGACCGCCTCCGTTGGGTTGATTAGGCCAAGGGGCATTCCCTTCAAAACAAAGGCTAAATTTAAGATTGCCTAAAGCGTCACTAATGAAAATGGATTCAATATTAGAAGACAAAGCTATACCACTGGGCCCCAAAGGATTCATTACCCCTGTGTGAATTTGAGAAAAAAGGCCCAAGTCTTGAGCCAGTACACGGCGTTGTGCGGCAGCCAAGGTTTCGCCATTTGGAATCGTAAAAGAGTTTCCTGCTTCATCGTTGACGCGCCAGGCAGAAATGTCCAATGGTTGATTGCCAGGGTTAAACACCTCAAACCAATCACCACTGGGTTGAGTACTGGCAGGCTTATACATAACTTCAGAAACCAATAGAACCTCTTGGCAAGGAGAATACGGAGCCAAAGGTGAGCCTTTCATGCAACCATCGAACCAACCCGAAGGCTGCATAGAAGGCAAGGATAGTTCTCTTTCAAGGGTTCTTCCACGGCCGTTTGCCCCTCGCGGCCAACCAGCACCGTCAGAATACCCAATAGAATCAATTACCATTCCGTTTTTATGGATTAAATACAAGGAATCTGACCCATTTCCCAGGCCAAACGACAAGGTTGAATTCAAGGGCTGCAGCCCTGGATGAACGGAGGCAAAGGCTAGGGTATCGCGGCAAATAAGAGCAAAGGCACCGGGCGGCAAAACCAAATCTTCAGGGAAAGACCAGGAATTTTGGTTGGCGTCACGAAGAGACCACCCTTTTAAATGGGCAGGGGTGCTGCCTTGGTTTTGAACCTCGACCCAATCGCCCTGAACCAACCCAGGGTGGTCTTGGTAATTTAGTTCAGTGATGCGAACCGAGTCGGAAGGCACATAAAGAAAAGTAAAGTGCGCTTTAAACAAAACAGAATTGTCGGTTATGGTGTCTTCCCAAATAGGATTGTTTCCGTTCGCTATATGCGGTTGGGGGTCCCAGTGGCTAAAGGCATAACCGGGTTCGGGAAGGGCTACGAGTTTAACTGGGACTCCGTCAAAATAAATTCCTTGCCAAGGCAGGGGGCCAGGATTGATGGTTGAGATTTGAATGCTGCCTCCGGCCAAAGGAACAGCATCAAGAGTTACATCCACATTTTTTGGCAGGTTAAAATGATAGCGAAGGTGGTCGCGAACATAAGGACTTCGGCCCGCCAACTGATTCCGCATGGTTTGGTGGTTTTGAGCGTACGCATTCATGTGGTCGGGTACGGTAGTATATCCCCACCGGGCAAACTGCCCAGGCATTTCCGTTAAGGATTCTTGATACATTGCATTTTCAATGGTATCCATGGCCTGCCATAGCCATGCGGTATTCATTAAATCAGCAAATCGATTTACAAAGTAATTTTTATAGGTGTCGTTTTGAATCATTTTATACCAAAAATGGACGTGGGGTTCGCTTGGACCTTGTTGAAAAAGGTAACCAATTCCGTCGTGGGTGTTGTCGGTCCATCCGTTTGGGATTAAGGCCAATTCCAAATCAATTAGGCCGTACCTCCATTTCATTTGGGTGTGGGTTCCCCTAAAAATCTTGATGTTGTTCCAAGGCCAGTCTGTGTTTCCCACCCAGGCTTGAGCAGCGATGTAGTCGTTGTAATAAGGAATATCCAACACCTGCCCTGCTTGAGTCAAAAATTGAGGGTCGGTCGGATTTAAAGCCGAAAAACTGTTAAAATCTTGAACAAAAGGTTGAATGGAACCTTCAACGGCGCGCAAAACACTTCCATACCAATAGCTTACCGAGAGAATATCTAGGGAATCGGGATTGGCCTGATACAAAGCTTCACAGTAATTTACGTCTTGCTTTTCGCGCAATTCATATACCCCGTTGTAACTGCCGTTTAGGTAAACAACAACAGGGGTGTACGCAGAATAATCGTTAAAGGTGTATTTGCCCATTATTTTAACCAACAAGGCATCTTTGTAGGGCAACTGCAGGTATTGGTTTGAGCCATTTCGAAGGTAAAACCGTTCAAAATCCATGCGACCATTTCGGTCGGGAATAAGGGGAAAATTTAGGTTGCCATCGCCCAATGAGCCATTTCCGGGTTCTACCCTGAAACTTTTTTGAGGTTGGGATCGGCTACCTCCGGCTCCACCCTCAATTTTTATTCCGGCCTTTTGCGACCATTTTAACTGCCCTAAGGTGTCGTAATAGTCGATATGGCAGGGTTTTTTCCAATCGGTCCACCAATTGTCGCAAATTCCATTAGGCCCAAACAAATCGTCTGGATTAGCACTGATGCTTATTACAGGCAAATCGTGGTTAACCTGAATATAATAGGAAGCAAATCCCACTTCAGATGGAAGAATCTGGCCGGCAGAATGAAAGGTGCGTGCGCGCAAAAACGTGGTTTGTCCGATGCCAAAATTGGAACCGTTGTACACAGGGTCAGCCAGGGTTGGGGTTGCACCGTTTGTGGTGTATCGAATTTCAAAACCTGGAGGTGGAGCTAAAAATCCCACAGAAATGGCTCCACCGTAAAATCCAGCGGGCGTAGTAAATACGGGTGCCGGAGCCCAACCTTGGGGCAAACCGGTTTGGGAATTGTTTGTGGCCCCTGGTGTTGATTGTTGAAAGGTAACCCGAACGTTGGATCCATCGGTTTGGCTGCCCACCGACCAATCTGTCATTAAACTGTCCACAGTTAAGACATCCTGGATATTTCCGCTGGGATCCGTTAAAATAACATCTTCTCCATTCCGGTCGATTTTAAAATTGGTGTGCAAAGACCCTACATTTGAGCTTGGGAACCACGGTTCAGGGGCCGACCAAAAGGTAATGGCATCACGAAGACCAACATGCAGCCAAGGCCTTAAGCTAAAATCGGAACTGTTTTGTGTGGCGTTAATTCCTACCAAAGCAAGGGTATTGGTACCCTGATTCCAAATGCCCCGAATTTGGTTCATGTCTAAAATAAAATGCTCAGGGCTTCCACCTTGGTACATGGCAGCCTCGTGTTGGCCATCTGCAAGTACGTTGTAGGCAACTTGTCCGCTAAAGTTATTGCGGGCAATTTCAACTCCATTAAGGTAGGCTACGAAAGCATCGTCGTAATCTACGCTTAAGGTCATGCGTTCGACTTTGGTGGTATCTAAAATTTGAAAATCTGTTCGAATGTAGGCGGTAAATATATTTGCTGCAAGCACGGTGGCATCGTCGTTGTCGCCAAAGCCAAAACCGCCTGTTCCTGTTGAAAATCCTGCTGGATTTACCCCTACTTGATTCCAATTGGCGGGAATTGATGCTGCACCGGTTCTATACCGCCATTGGTTTCCTTCAACTACAGCAGCTTCCCAATGGTCTAAGGCACTGGTTAAATTTCTTCCTGAAGCGAACAAGAGTAAATGGCTGCCGGGTTGCAATGAAATAGATGGAAAAAGCCATTTCATTGGCAAACTTGGATCGTCGCTTAAACCATAGCCCATCAAGGATTGTACTTGGCTGCCTGCATTGTAAATTTCAATCCAATCTTCGGTTTCTCCTAATTCATCGTAAATCTGAGAAAAATTACGGTTTCCGGCCTCGTTGATGCGCAACTGAGCCAATAGCCCAAAAGAACAACACACATAAAGACAGAGGAATAGGGCATGTTTTTGCATTACAAACTAAATTTCTTAACACTAAGTTAACATTAAAATATGAGTTTGACCTTTAAATAAACAAAACAACCAAATCTTGAGGGGCTCAGCGCCCCCGATTGAACCGGCAGGCGGCGAAGCCCAAGCCCAACGAAGCCAGAGCGAGGAGGCGACCACCGGGAGCCACCGCAGCTCAAGGCTGAGTAGGATTGGGCAAGCAGCCTACAGGTGAAAGCGGGAAAAGGCGCCCTAAAATTACCCTGTACAAGCATCATTGAAAGCCTTTTGAATAAACCCAGCGGCTGCTAACAGGGAAGCTTCAGATTCGGGAAGCCAGTTACCCGCGGCTTGAAAAACGTGAAAAAGGCCAGGCCAGACCTGCGACTCAACTTGAATATTTGAGTTCCTCAAAATTTCAGTAAGTTGCTGACATTGAGAATAGAGCAGCTCGTTAGAGCAGTAATGCAACAAGACCGGAGCCTTGGTTTGATGGGCCTGGATCAGGGGCGACACTTCCGGATTTTCACGTTGACCGGGGGCGTAAAGCTCGGCAAATCGCTCCACATCGGCGGCTTGAATGTAGGCATCGAAGGGTTCCATGGCCAAAGCTTGGGCCTGCAGAGGACGCAAATCAACCCAAGGGGAAAACAGGGTTAAAGCTCGGCCCGCAGGCAAATTGTTGGCCAGTAAATGGTGGTGCAGAGCAAGTGCCAGGCCCCCTCCGGCCGAATCGCCTGCCAAAACAAAATTATGGTTTTGCGAATGCGACCAGGCGGGCAAACGGTTGCTCAGCATTTTAAAAGCTGCCGGGAAGGGGTGCTCGGGAGCAAGGGGGTATTCAGGCAAAAAAAGCCTGCAACCGGAATTGAGCGCCAACTGAGCTACCCAGGGGGCGTGGGTTCTACCTGAACCCATGGCGTATGCGCCCCCATGCAGAAAAAAAATGCAGCCTGAATGCTTTGGATTTTCGGGCTGAATGCTCCAGCCCCGAATGCCATCTTCGGTTTTTTTTTGTACCGTAACTCCGTCTGGAATGGGGAAGCGCGACATTAAAAGTTCAAAGCCCTTTCGCATGTTCAAAACAGGCATATTTTCCCTGTAAACCGCTTTTCGCAAGCCCCTTAGCATTAAGACCATGGCACGGGCTTTAACAGAAACCATGTTAGTCTTCTTTTTCGTGGCTGTTTACAATGTAGGCCACCATGCAATCGGAGGTAACGTTGGCGGTGGTGCGGAACATATCCAACAACCTATCGGGGGCAATGATTAGGGCAATTCCTGCGGGGTCCATTCCCACCGATTTTAAAACGATAACAAGCATAACCATGCCGGCTCCGGGAACGGCGGCCGAGCCTATAGAAGCCAAAACCGAGGTCAGCAGCAAAGTAAGTTGCTCAGAAATGCTCAAATCTAGCCCGAAGGCCTGGGCAATAAAAACCGCAGCCACGCCCTGATAGAGAGAGGTTCCATCCATATTGATGGTGGCTCCCAAAGGCAAAACAAACCCAGCCACACGGGGTCTGATTTTCAGGTGCTGCTCCACCCTTTCAAAGGTTAAAGGCAAGGTAGCCGCTGAGCTGCTGGTTGAAAAGGCGAGCAATTGAGCGGGAAAAATAGATTTGTAGAAGAAAAACAAATCTTTGAATTTAAATTTTTTTGAAAAAACAAACAGGACCAGAGGATTCATAATAAAAAGGAGGCAAAAAATCCCTGCAATGACACAGAGGGCATACGTACCTAAAGCCAAAACCAAATCAAAAGCGGCCGAGGTATTTCCGGCAAGGTTCGACAAAACCGAAGCCATTAAAGCTGCCACCCCAATGGGTGCCGCTGCCATGATTAAATCAACCATCTTTAAAACCACCGCATTGAGCGATTCAAAAAAGCGCAGCAAAGGCTTACCCTGTTCGACCGGTACAAGAACCAAGGCCAAACCTAAAAGCAGAGCAAAAGAAATAACCTGCAGCATGTTGCTGTTGTCGGATGCTGCACCAAATATATTTTTTGGTACGGCATCGGTCAAAAACTGAAGGGTTGGTTGTTCTTCCAGGGCTTTTTGACGGGTTAAAACCGAGGAATTGGTCGATTGTGCGTTTGTGTAGGTTTGCTGAAGTTCGGTTCGAATGTGGGCAGGGAGTTGATTTCCCGGCTTCACAAAGTTGGCAATTCCAAGTCCGATTGCCACAGCCAAAAAAGTGGTAGTTAAAAACAAAATAAGGGTGCGAATGCCCATGCGCCCAAGGCTGGCTATGTCTTTAATTTGGGCCAAACCTGTAACCAACGAGGCTATAACCAAAGGAACGGCAATCAATTGAAGGAGGCGCATAAAAACGTCGCCCACAGGTTGAATGTAATGGAAGGTAAAAAACTGCCACTGCTGTTGAATGGAAATCCAGCCATAGAGCAGGCCCAAGAGCATGCCAATCAAAATTTTTTGATATAGAGGAAGGTTTGGTCTTTTTTTCATGGTTTCCAAAGATTGGCATAGGCCTTTGCGGCCAAAATATGGTCGGCCACAACCAGAGCAGCCATGGCTTCAACTACGGGAACAGCTCGGGGCACCACGCAGGGATCATGACGCCCTGTGGCGCTCATGGTAATGGCTTCGCCTTTTTGGTTTACCGTTTTCTGGGGACGAGCAATGGTCGAAGTTGGTTTAAAGGCCAGCCGAAAATCGACAGGCATGCCATTGGTTATTCCCCCTTGTACTCCTGCGGAATGATTGGTAAGGGTTTCAATGCCAGATTCGCCAGGCACAAAGGCATCGTTGGTTTGGGAACCGAATCGGGTGGCCATATCGAATCCCTCTCCCCATTCCAGTCCTCGGACGGCGTTAATTGAGAGCATAGCGCTGCCCATATCGGCGTGAAATTTAGCATACACGGGCGCACCCAATCCAACAGGAAGACCTAAAATCTGACAACGAATGGTTCCCCCCAGACTGTCGCCATTTGATTTAGCCGTTTCAATGGCCTGCATCATTTTTTTTGCTGTTTCAGGCTCCGGACAATGCACAGGGCTACTGTAAACCTGGTCGGGAGAGAAAGTGAGCGTTGGGGTTCGATGCAAACCAATTTGGTCTACATAAGCCAAAATAGAAATTCCCTGTTGATGAAGCCACGGTAAGAGAAGAGCTCCGGCAGCCACGCGTACTGCTGTTTCTCGGGCCGAGGAGCGTCCCCCGCCTCTGTGGTCGCGGATTCCGTACTTTTTCGAATATGTATAATCGGCATGCGAAGGCCGAAAAACCGATTCTAGGTCTTGATAATCTGAAGAACGAGCGTCGGAATTCCGAATCAGAAAGGCGAGCGGGCTACCCAGAGTAAATCCATTGTACATGCCCGAAAGCCATTCAATGGAATCTGATTCGTTTCTGGCCGATGCATAAGGACTTTTCCCTGGCCGCCTTCGGTTCATGCATTCCTCCACCAAATTAAGATCAATCGGCATGCCCGCGGGCAATCCGTCAAGAACACCGCCAATGGCTGGTCCATGGGATTCACCAAATGTGGTCAGGGTCAGCAGTCGCCCAAAACGATTCACAGCCATGCCCCCGAAGGTAAGGGATTTTTGTGGGCTGTCAAATTGAAGCAAAGAACATATATGCCAGGTTGGTACGAAATTTATTTTTCAAAATGGAATGAATGGGTTGCATACTGTGCGCAGCGGAATGCAATGGTCCGTTTAGGCAAATGTTTCTATGAGGGAAAGGAAACCAAGCTGGGCGAAGAGAAAAAAGCTCTAAAAAACACCCACACTAAGTGTCAATAATACACCAATGCCCTATCTTTGAGTATGAAAACTTCCTTTATATTTTTCTTGATTTGTTTTGCCTTTGTGAGTAGGGCGCAGCAAATTAAACGAGTGGAACCGGCATTTTGGTGGTCGGGGATGCAGCGGGAATCATTGGATATTTTGGTGTATGGCCAGGGGCTAACGGGCTGCAGCGTTCATAGTCCAGACCTTGATATTCGTGAAATAATAAAAACCGAGAATCCTAGGTATTTGATTGTTCGGCTGAATACCCAAAAAACAAATCCCGGCGTATATCCACTTGAGTTTAAGTGCAATGGAAAGCGTGTTGCACGTTTAGATTACGAATTTAAAGAGCGACAGCCCGGCTCTGCCCTTCGGGGGTCCTTTAGTACGAAAGACGTTGTATACCTATTCATGCCCGACCGTTTTAGCAATGGAAATTCGGGAAACGACGTAGTAAAAGGTTTAATTGAACAAGTCAACAGGAAAAACGCTGGCGGAAGGCATGGGGGCGATATAGAAGGCATCCTTCAGCACCTGGATTACTTGCAGGATTTGGGGGTTACCACCTTGTGGTCTACACCGCTTCTTGAAGACAACGACTCGGCATATTCCTATCATGGATATGCACAAAGCAACAGTTATGTTGTAGATGCCCGATATGGAGGAAATGAAAAATACCTAGAACTTAGTCAAGAACTTCATCGAAGGGGCATGAAATTAATCATGGATTTTGTTACCAACCATTGGGGTTTGCCCCACCCTCTTGTACAGGATTTGCCAACGCATGAGTGGATTCATCAGTTTCCGGGTTATGGGCAAACGAATTACAGAACAAGTACGGTTTTAGACCCAAATGCATCTATCCGAGACCGCAGGTATTGCTCTGATGGCTGGTTTGTGAAATCCATGCCCGACTTAAACCAATCGAACCCCTTGGTTTTAAACTATCTAATTCAGTGTGCCTTATGGTGGATAGAGTATGCAGGCTTAGATGGATTTCGGGTTGACACCTATTCTTACGGAGATCCAGAAGCCATGGCGGAATGGACAAAAGCCATAACGAAAGAATACCCGAACTTCAACATCACGGGGGAGATATGGATGCACGACCAGGCTCAAATTGCCTATTGGCAAAAAAACAGCAAAATAGGGGCCTTAAAATCATACAACTCTCATCTGCCTGCGGTAATGGATTTTTGTTTTCACGATGCGGTAACGCAGTCATTTAAAGAGACTGAATCGGGTTGGGACAGAGGTATGATTCGATTCTATGAAAACCTGGTGAATGATTTTTTGTTTTCAGACCCATCAAACCAGCTTATTTTTTTGGAGAACCATGATACCCAACGGTTCAATGAACTTTATCCGGATTTTCAGGATTATGGATTGGCCTTACGTTTATTGCTTACGCACAGAGGAATACCCCAGCTGTATTATGGATCAGAGGTTGGCATGCAGGGAAAAAAAGAAGCAGGCGATGGCGATGTTAGGCGTGATTTTCCTGGGGGATGGGCTACGGACACCTTGAACGGATTTCGGGCAGAAGGCCGAACCGAGTTGATGAACCGCTATCATACGCTAACCCGAAGCCTGTTGCAGTGGCGGAAAAATGCGGTAGCAATTCATTCAGGCCAGACCCTTCAGTTTATACCAGAAAACAACGTGTATGTGTATTTTAGAATGCATGATGTGCAACGAATAATGGTAATAATAAACAATTCAAATTCGGAACAAATCATCGATTGGAATCGTTATAAGGAAGGCTGGGACGGATTTTCATCGTTTACTTTAATTCCTGAAGGGGAAATAAAAACCCAGAGAGAGCTGAACCATATTCCAGCTAAAACAGGGTATATTCTAGAACTCAAACCATAAGAGCGAAAGACATGTTTAGACGGTATAAATGGTATGCATCGTTTGCAATGCTAGCTGGATGGCTTTTTTACAGCCATGGGTTTGGTCAATTTCAATGCCAGAAGAAAGGAGACACCTTGCTAATTTATGGGCCCGAAGAAACCCAACGCTGGGTTGGTTATGGTAAAAACAGTTTAGAATGCGCTTGGGTTCCCCGGGGAGATGTGCATGATTTTAAATCGGAATCCATTCAGGGAAAAACCATTGAATTGCAGTATAAAGTTCATCAAGACAGCATTTGGATTCAAGCATTTGGAAATTGGAATGAGGGTTTGCAAGCGAGAATTTCTGTTAAAACTGGCCAATACAACCTGTATCGGGAAGGAAGGCTTTTGGCATCAAAAATTGGATATAAAAAAGCGATATCAAGCCAGATGCCGCAGGAAATATCGTTGGAAATCCAAGCAAAAACTCCTTTGATGGGAGGTGGGAGCCGGGCGCTTAGCATGGATCGAAGAGGCTACCTATTGCCTTTGTATAATAGGGCTCATTATGGTTATGAAACGCATTCAGAACAAATGAATTACTGTTTACCCTTGGTGTTAACTGGGCAAAAATTCATGGTTCATTTGGACAACAGCTACACTGGGGTTTTGGATTTAGGGAAAACCCACAAAGAGCGAATTTCATTTAGAACTGATGGAGGCAGACAGGTTCTTCAATTTATAGGAAGCGGTAGTTGGACAGAGCTCATTGAAAACTGGACTGACATAAGCGGTCGGCAGCCCTTGTTGCCGTTATGGAGCTTAGGGAACATCAGCAGTCGTTTTGGATATCATTCCCAACGTGAGGTATTAAAAACCGTTCAGGCGTATAAAACGTATGGAATTCCTTTGGAGGCCATTGTAGTAGATTTATATTGGTTTGGTAAAACCATTAAGGGCTGCATGGGGAATTTTGCGTTTGACCCAGATTCGTTTCCAGACCCAATAGGAATGATTCAAGAATTGCATCAGAACGAAGTCCGATTTATCCCAATAACAGAGCCTTTCATTTTGACAGGATCAAAAACCTGGGAAGATGCGGTAAAAAATAAGGTGCTTGCCACCGATAGCTTAGGAAATCCAGCAGTTTATGATTTTTATTTCGGGCAAACGGGCTTGATTGATTTATGGGATTCTTCGGGTTCAGAATGGTTTATGGGCAAATACCAATGGTTAATGGAATTGGGCGCAGATGGGTTTTGGGGGGATTTGGGAGAGCCCGAGGTTCACCCAGATTGGGTTTGGCATGCCGGAGGTCCAGCACGAAAAATGCACAACATTTATGGGCATGAATGGGTAAAACAGGTTTACCAAACCATGCTAAAAATTCGTCCAACGGAACGGCCTTTTATTCTTATGCGAGCTGGATATTCTGGGACGCAGCGCCACGGAATTATTCCTTGGACGGGCGATGTAAACCGCAGTTGGGGAGGTTTGGAATCCCAACCCGGCATAGCATTGCAAATGGGATTGCAAGGCATAGCCTGGATGCATTCTGATTTAGGCGGTTTTGCCGGCGATTACCGTGATGAAGAACTCTACCTGCGCTGGTTGCAATATGGAGTATTTCAACCCATTTTTAGGCCGCATGCCCAAGAAGAGGTACCAAGCGAACCCGTTTTTTGGCCTGAAAACACGAGAAAACGGGCCGCCAAAGCGATAGCACTTCGCTACATGCTAATGCCATACTTGATAGATTTGATGCATTCCAACCACCAAAAAGGACTCCCCCTAATGCGGCCTCTGTTCTTTTATGAAGAAAGTAAAAAAGCAGAACATTATCAAGATGGATATTTTTGGGGGAAACAAATTTGGGTTTGTCCCATTTTAAAAAAGGGGCAACGGAAAAAAAACATTTATCTTCCTGCCGGTAAAAACTGGTATTCGTGGGAAAGTAGCACTTATTACAAGGGCGGTCAGCAGATTGAGGTGGATTTGACGGATGATGAAATCCCTGTCTTTGTTGCCGAGGGTAGCCTAATCCCAATATCGCGAAGCCAAGGGTCACCCGAAAAATTGCAGCCCTCAGATATTGAATGGGTGCATTATCCATTTGTGAAAGAGGGCAAGGCATCTGGAACCTACACCCTAGAATTTAATGGAAAGGTAGAAAAGGTAGGCTGGAATATTGAACAAGGCCCGCATAGTAAAGCAAAAATTCAATTGAGCGAAATGAAAGAAACCCCTTGGATTGGGGTAAGGGAAATTCGCAAGTAATTGATTTTTAATACATCATAGCAATGGGTGGCTATAATCAGAATAAATGATAGAAAAAGGGAAGAAAAGAATGATGCCAAAGGTTTGATTCAGAAAAAATATTAAGTGTCATTTTGACAATTTGAAAACTTATTTTAGTTTAGATGGGTAAAATGATTCAACAATGAGATTAAAACGCCAACTTAATGTACTGATAGTGTACTTTTTTCCTTTGATGGCCATGGCACAAACATCGACGCTGCAGGGAATTGTACGCGACCAGAATGGGAAAGCAGTTCCATTTGCCACCGTAAGCATAGATGACAGACCCGGCGGGGCTTCAGCCGATGTAAATGGGTCTTATTTGTGGACCCTAAAATTAAAAGAGGCCTCAGAGAAAGTCGTGGTGGTATTTCGTTCTCAGGGCTATAAAACAATCCGGCAGGAGTATGAATTAAAACAGGGCAACAACCTTTTGAATGCATCCTTGCCGGTGGATGTTTTGCAGTTGGAAGATGCTGTAGTTATTGGTTACGGAACGGCGCGCACCAAAGATTTAACGGGTTCAGCGGTGCAAATTTCTGAAAAGGATTTCAACGAGACCCCCGTTGCCACACCAGAGCAATTGATAATGGGTAAAGTTGCGGGAGTTAAAATCACCTCGAACGATGGAGCGCCGGGGTCTGGGTCTAACATTCGAATACGAGGTGGCACATCTATTAATGCTAGCAATGACCCGTTGATCGTGGTTGATGGGGTTCCTTTGGATAATGGAGGGATTGCCGGTTCAGCGAATGCCCTTGCTTTAATTAATCCAAACGATATAGAATCATTTGTGATTTTGAAAGACGCATCTGCCACGGCAATTTATGGAAGTCGGGGTGCGAATGGGGTAATATTAATAACTACAAAAAAGGGGATAAAGGGCAACAGCAGGTTTACTGTTGGGGTTGACCATAAAACGACAGTATCGGTACTCAACAACTTTTCGGGGGTATTAACGGGCGATCAATTCAGGGCCTTGGTAGATTCATTGGGAACGAACAATCAAAAAAACAGGTTGGATTCCAATAACACCAATTGGCAATCTGAAATTTACCGTGCAGCAATAATGAACGAAACCAGTTTATCGTTTACCGGTGGAATTTCATGGCTGCCGTATCGCTTATCGGTTTCTGCTCGATTTGAAGATGGAGTATTGAAACGAGATAGGTTGAATCGGTATACGGCGTCGTTAAATTTAAATCCTACTTTTTTTGATGGGCACCTTGCCTTTAATGTTCAGCAAAAATTCACCCATAGTTATAATTTTTTTGCCAATAGGGGGGCGATTGGGTCGGCCGTAATTTTTGACCCTACCAAATCTGTTTTTTCTGGAGATTCAGCATTTGGAGGCTATTATGAATGGATTCAAAACAACGGTAAACCGAACAATTTAGCGCCAAAGAATCCAGTTGGACTTTTAAATCAGCGTGATGATTTTAGCCATGTATATCGTTGGATTGGCAATATTGAAACCATATACAAACTGCACTTTTTTCCTCAGCTTCGGGCCGTTGTGAATGTTGGGGGGGACTATTCAAATGGGTCAGGTCAAACCAGCACCACTGCCTCATCGGCATCTGGATTTAATACAAGGGGCTCGTGGAGCGAATACAGTTCAACCAAGTGGAACAGGCTGGCAGATTTTTATTTGAATTTCAGCAATGCAGATAAAAAGCCTTCTTTTAGGGCAGATTTAACCCTGGGTTATTCTTACCAAGATTGGTCAACCAGTTCGCCAACCTTTGCGACCTATACCTATGAAAGGGATTCAATTATATTCCCTGCCAACCCCAACCCCTTTTATACCAAAAACGTCTTAATTTCGTATTATGGAAGGGGAATTGTTTCCTACAAAGACCGTTATGTTTTAAATGCATCGTTGCGGCGTGATGGTTCAAGTCGCTTCGCTCCCGACCAAAGGTGGGGTATATTCCCTTCGGTTTCTGCTGCCTGGTTGATCAGTGAAGAGAGTTTCTTAAAAGGGAATAAATCTCTTACGTACTTAAAGCTTCGGGGTGGTTATGGTGTAACAGGTCAGCAAGATATTTTTGCTGATTACCCCTACATTCCAAACTACCAAATAGGCACCTCTACTGCATTGTATCCCTTTGGGGGTGAATTTTTAGAGGTGTGGCGTCCCGACGGCTACGACCCAAATATCCGTTGGGAAACCACCAGCAGTTATAATTTAGGACTAGATTTTGGCATTTGGAACGACCGCATCAATGGTTCGGTAGATTTTTACCACAGGCGAACCGATGATTTATTGGCTATGGTTTCAATTCCAGCCGGCACCAACTTTACAAATGAATTGCTTACCAACGTTGGTAGTATGGAAAATACTGGCATTGAGATAGGAGCCAAAATAGGATTGGTTGACAAGGCCCAGTTTAGGGTTGATTTAGGCGTAAATGCCACCTACAATATAAACCGGGTTCTTAAGTTGTCGCAGGTTAATGATTCAACCAGTCCAGGTATTTTGATTGGCGGAATTGCTGGAGGAATTGGAAACAACGTTCAAATTCATACGGTTGGTTTCCCTACTTTCTCTTATTTTGTGTATGAACAACGCTACGACGCCAATGGTCGTCCAATTGAAGCAAATACGGCAAATCCCAACGGAGGAAATTACACCGACCTCGACGCGTTCGTTGACCGCAACAACGACGGAGTCATTAATATTGACGACCGATACCGCTTTGAGCAAGTTGCACCCGATTGGTTTTTAGGGTTGAACCTTAATTTGACGTACAAGCGTTGGACCGTTGGATTTTCGGTTCGTGGAGAAATCGGAGGTCATTTGTATAACAACATTCATTCAAATGCTGGGACCTTTCAATCTGTGGGGGGAACCCAACCCTTCCTAAACAACATCAGTAGTTTATATTACAACGATGAGTTGCGGCGCAATACCGACAAGCAATTGTTAAGCGATCACTACATAGAGCGGGCAGATTTTTTGCGGATGGACTATTTTACCCTGGGGTATAAATTGGGAAATCCTGAATTCTTAGGTAAAAAAGTTGGAATCAATGCATCGTTTACTTTAAACAATGTATTTGTTGTTACTGGTTATCAAGGATTAGATCCTGAGGTTGTTGGGGGAATTGACAACAGCATATACCCACGTTCGCGTATGTATACTTTTAACTTGACATTGAACTTCTAACCTAGAAACCATGAAATCTATTAAACATTTTTTTCTGTTTGGAGCCTTGATTGGAGGTTTGGCTGTTCAGACCTCGTGTGAAAGCGCATTAGACCAAGAACCCCTATATGGGTTGAATTCGGCCGAGGTTTACGCTGATCCTGCGAATTATAAGCATGTATTGGCGAAAATTTATTCGGGGATGGCCTTGTCGGGCATTCAAGGTCCTGCAGGCAACCCTGATATTAAAGGAATAGACGAGGGATTTTCAGCTTATGTCCGCGTTCTTTTTAATTTGCAAGAGCTACCAACCGATGAGGTGGTTTGCGGCTGGAACGACCCTGGAATTCCAGAAATGAATAAAATGCAATGGTCGGCCGACAATTCGTTTGTTAAAGCCATGTATTCAAGGATTTATTACCAAATTGTCTTGTGCAACGAATTTATTCGGGAATCATCCGATGCCTCTATGGAGGCGAAGGGATTTTCTAGTGCAGATCAAGACATGATCCGTCAATTTCGGCACGAAGCCCGTTTCATGCGTGCATTAAGTTATTCCCACGCCCTCGACTTGTTTGGATCGGTACCCTTTGTTACTGAAAACGATCCCGTTGGAGCGTTTTTGCCTGAGCAAATAAGCAGGACGGACCTTTTTATTTATTTAGAAACGGAGCTAAAAGATTTAGAGACCAAGCTGCCTTCGGCAGGATTTGAAGAATATGGAAGAGCCGGGGCCGCTGCCTCGAATTTGCTTTTAAGCCGTTTGTACTTAAACGCAGAGGTCTATACAGGGACGGCTCGATGGACGGAAGCCATGGAATATGCAGGGAAAGTAATTAACAGTGGGGCTTATCAATTGGATGACGATTACCGCCATTTGTTCTTGGCCGACAACCATACTTCGCCCGAAATTATATTTCCCGTTTGTTTTGATGGGGTAAGCACGCAAACCTATGGGGGTACCTCCTTTATTGTTCATGCTTCGGTTGGAGGAACCATGCCTCCTGATTCCTTTGGGGTGAATGGAGGGTGGGCTGGCTTGCGCACCACAAGGCCCTTTATTGAGTTGTTCCCTGACACAACGGAAGACTCCCGATACAGCGGTTACAGTGATGGGCAAACCTTAGACATCGTTAATTTGGGTAATTTTAACGATGGCTATGGTTTTCCAAAGTTTAGAAATGTAACCCAATCGAACCAAGCGGGTTCTGATTTAAAAGGAGATTTTGTAGATACCGATTTCCCTATGTTTCGGTTGGCTGAGGCATATTTAAATTATGCAGAATCGGCCTTTAGAAGTGGTACAAATGTTGGTCAGGGATTAGCCTACCTGAACGAATTGAGAGAAAGGGCCTTTGGAAATTCCAGCAAAAATATTGTTGCCCTGAACGAGCAGACATTGTTGGATGAGCGCGGCCGTGAATTGTCTTGGGAGTGCCACCGCCGCACCGATTTGATTCGGTTTGGCAAATTCACCTCAGGCGATTATCTGTGGCCCTTTAAAGGTGGTAGTGCTGCAGGCCAAGCCGCAGCAAGCCATTTAACCTTATACCCTATTCCTACAACCGACATCGCGTTAAACCCTAATTTGACGCAAAATATAGGATATTAAAATCTGTTTTTTGGGTGTTAATTTGGCCGCTTCCTGAATCTCAGGAGCGGCCATTTTATTATCAGCCAGTTAAGGATTAAATAAAACGGTTATATGAAAACACTTTTGCCTCTTCTCTTTAATAGCAAGGATTAAGCCCTCTTTTCTGAAAAGCTGAACCGTATTTTCGAGTATCGACGACAGGTCATGAACTGATTTATTGGTGCATTTTTCAAAATTAATGTAACTGACATCAAAGGTGGTTCCATAGCAATGGGCACTTTCACTTGCTGCATTTATGTTCCCTTTTGATAATTTCTTTTGCTGCTGTGCCGTTCGGGTCATAGAGGTAACAATGAAACTGCACCCCGTTTGCCGATAAAATTCCAATCCCATTTGTTGAACAATTTGTTTGGCATTTGGAGTCATTGCAGCGCATGAATGGTTAAGGTTCGGAATAAAAAAGCCCTTACTTGATTCAACCTTTACTAAATCACCAGTAGCAAGGTTTTTTTTAAAATCACTTGATGAGGAGATAAAACTGCAACCTACTCTTTTTGCTGCATCCAAATGAAAGGAATTGATGTCCCACTTGGACGCAGCAAAAGAGGGCAGTTCTTTATGTTTCGATAAAACCCTTGCATTCCAGATACCGAAACAAACTACAATTCCAAATAGAGCAATCAAAAATGTTCCCTTGCCCATTCCAACATAATTTTAGTTGTTAAGGGAATCCAAAAGCTGTCCAGCTTTGTCCTTTCCCTGATCTAGTGTCTCTCTTACGTCCCCACCCGTAAAATGAACATAGGCCAAAAACAAAACTAGGGCTATCAAAATGATAAGGACCAACTTTATTAGCTTCTTTAAAAGAAAATAAACCAAAAAGGCCAATAAACCTACCGCGATTGCAATGAATATCGGATTGGCGAAGAGCTTATCAAAAAAATCCATGGTAAAAATTGCTAAAGATTGAAGATTGAAATTAAAAAAAAGAGCCGAGAAACACCTTGGTATCATCGATTGATTAGAAGGGCCATTTTTCTGCCGCGTAATCCCACGGATTCTCTAAAGTTTTGGTAGAATTTAAGGGAAGGTAAAAACGAATGGAGTAGTTCGCCAAATCTATAAAAACAACCCATACATTGGTTTTGCTTTCGGGCAGGTCGGCCAAATGTTCTTTAACCGAGGGCAGCCATACCATGTAGGGTTGGCTTGCCGGGCTGTTCTCGGACATCGAATTCCGAACCAAAACGGCCAGATATCGAACCCCAAGTTCTTTTCGGATTTTCAAAATTTCTAGGTGGTTCGCAGGAATTTGCTCCACCGATGAATTGGCTACCAGAGCAAAGCACAAATCCCATAGCTTTTTTTTATCCGAACAAATAAGGCGGCTACCTTCAGCTCTTTTAGGAGAATTGCTCAATGCATACTTTTTTTCAGACGGGTTCATTTGGGCTCCAGTTAGCATTGAGTTGTCCATTGGCAACCATTGGGTACCCAAAAGCAGGGAAGGATGCAAACCTCCACGGCCCGAAAACCAATCTAAGGTTTTGGTTGGATTGCGAGGCGAAAAAGATTGATAGCCAGATTTTAGTTCTAAAAACCAATCGGAGTCAAGCATTTCAGCTGCCTGATAAAATACAGGAAACTCCAATTGATTGCTGAGCTTTTCTGATAGGGCAAGCCTTTTCCAGGCAGCCCAATCGCTGCGACGTTGAACTTTATGAAGGCTATCTATTAATAAAAAGTACTTTTTAGTATTAAAAGGAACCCTTGAAAAAGCATTCCAAGATTGCTTTCCGTTAAAGGTAAACTGTAGCGCGATCGATTCGGCAAGAGGTCTTAATAATGCTGAATCTTGAGGGAATCGAACCAGCGCATCAAACATGTGTCGAAGCGACCATGCTGAAACTTCCTTGGGCGTCCACCGAAAAAAAACAGATTCCAGTTGATGAAGTTCACGGTTTCCCATTCCATGGGGCATAGGCAATGCCATGGCATTCTTTTGGCTTGCCAATTGCAATGCAATGAGGGCCTTAAGGCGCTCCATTTGAAGATCTAAAACAGAATCAGACAACCAAATTTGCAAAGCACGGATGGGCTTCGCCTCCATTAGGTAAGTTTGAATAAGCTCCAAATTAGCCTGATGAATAAATTCCTTGGGTAACCGAAGGGAATCCAACGGGGTTGTGGGGATCTTGGAATTGCGCGATGCAAGCAACTTCATTCGTTCTGCAATAGCTTGGCGTTCTTCATACAACCCATCGTAAGACAGGTTTGGCAGATTGGGTAACTGGTTTTCAACTTGGGCCATTCCTGTTGGGAAAAAACGACTAGGAATAGGCTTGAAATTTGCGTTTTGGTCAGTAAATAAGGCAAAGGAGGCATCGGCTGAATAGCTAGAATAACCGGCAGCCTTGACCAACTCTAAGGCCCGTTTATCGGCTTCCTTTTCAATATACACCTCATTTTCAGAAAAAATTGAAGAATAATGTGATTTTGCATAAGAGTGTCTCAATTCTAAATGCGCCAATTCATGGGCAAGCACAAAAGCCAGTTCAGCCTTGTGAAGGCAAGCCTGAATAAAACCAATGCTAATGGAAATATCCCCATGTGCTTCGGTGTAAATGGTTTTTTCACCCGCCGCCAAAACGCGGATTTGAACAGGGGCCGCATATTTGCTTTGAATTTGAATACCCTTAAAAATGGATTCCAATTCAATTTGAAGTACAGGATTATGTACTTCCAGCCAGGGGCGCTCAACCAATCCATTGGCTGCCTTTTTCATGCAAGGCCCGGATGCTTGAGCCATTGAGGAGCCATAAAAGGCTAGGTAAAAGAAAACGCTCAAAAAAAACCTACACACCTTAATTTGCATGGAAAAAAGACCGCTCAAAGATAGAGATTGTTGCATACCTTATCTTTACGCCATGTTAACAGATTCCTATTTTAGGGAAGGAGCGATTTTGGTTTTCAATAAACCTTATAGAATGAGCTCATTTGGACTGGTTCGGTTTGTTCGTGGTGTAATAACCGACCGAGGTAAACCCCGCATCAAAGTTGGGCATGCTGGGACATTAGACCCCCTGGCAGAAGGGGTTATGGTCATTTGCACGGGCAAGGCCACCCGTCAAGCGGCAGACCATTCTGGTGCCGAAAAAGAATACATTGCTGAAATAACCCTTGGAGGTACCACGGCTAGCTATGATTTAGAAACCGAGGTGAGTATACTTGAGGGAGTTGAAATGCCGACTCAAGAGGAAGTTTTAGCAACCCTTGAATCTTTCAAAGGCGAACAATGGCAAACGCCCCCGGTGTTTTCAGCAAAAAAAATTAACGGAAAACGTGCCTACAAATCGGCTCGAAAAGGAAAAGAAGTACGCTTATTGCCCAATTCCATAGACATTTCAGAGCTTGAAATGTTAAGTTTTGAGGCTCCTGTGCTTCGATTTAGGGTGGTTTGCAGCAAAGGCACCTACATTCGAAGTTTAGCCCATGATTTAGGACAAAAATGGGGTTGTGGAGCGTATTTAAGTGGATTGACACGAACCCGTTCGGGTGGATTTACGCTTCAGGGGGCATACACCATGGACGGATTTCGAGAGCTGGTACAATCAACCCGAAAGGCCATGCTCAATATGAATGATATCTGCTCTACCGAATCGACTGCTCACGAAAACTAAATCAAACCGTACCTCGGCCTTAGGAGGGAATTTTTCCAAATAACGTTCCGCCAATTCAAGCAAATGGGTAATCTGCCTTTTGCTAGGGCCCATATCTTCCATAGGTACAAGAGCCGAGCGGGTTTTCACTTCAACAAAGACTAGGGTTTCATCTAATTCCATAATCAAATCGATGTCTCCCCTGCCTAGAGACCAATTTTGATGCAAACAACGGTAGCCTTTGCTCTCCAAAAAAACCTTAGCCAAATTTTCGCCTGTGGCGCCGGTTTGTTTTCGAGGATCTTTCGTTTTTGTTTCGTTCATTCAGCAAGTTACTTGAACGGCAGGAGCTTGTCAAGGAGCAGAACTTAAAGCGAGGGAAATATATTTAGTGCAGCCCTAAAACCCAATAATTAGGCTTAGCCTTTTCCACACATCTCGCTTTTCTATACCTTTATTCCATGGAATTAGCCTCAATTTTATTAGGGAAATCTGGTATGCGGGTTTCCAACGTTTGCTTAGGAACCATGACCTTTGGCACGGAATGGGGTTACGGGGCAGACCATAGTGAATCTCGCCGCCTTTTCGAAGCTTTTTTGAAAGTAGGCGGCAATTTTTTCGATACGGCAAACCGCTATACCGAAGGCAGTAGCGAGCGAATATTAGGGGAACTAATTCGTGAATTTGCGGTTCGCGAACAGGTAGTAGTGGCCACCAAATTTTCATTGCGGACTCTTGATGGAAAACCAAACGACGGAGGCAACCATAGAAAAAACATGGTGCAATCCCTTGATGCCAGTTTAAAACGTCTTGGTATGGATTATGTGGACCTTTTTTACCTGCATGCTTGGGATTTTTCTGTAGAACCAGAAGAGTTGATGTACAATTTAAACCTGTTGGTGCAATCAGGTAAGGTTTTACACATTGCCTTATCCGATATTCCTGCGTGGGTATTTTCAGCCTGCATGAGTATAGCCCGCGAAAGGCATTATGCTCAGCCGGTTGCCCTTCAGGGTGAATACAGCCTATTAACCCGCGACATGGAACGCGACATGTTGCCCGCTGCTGCGCATTATGGCGTTCCCGTTTTGGCTTGGGGAACCCTTGCGGGTGGTGCTTTTAGCGGGAAGTATCTAAAAGGTGAAGGGGGACGAGTACCTGAAAATAGCCTGCGTCGAAGCGACAGAGCCAATCTGTTGACCCAAACTGTGGTTGAATTGGCAGCAAGATTAGGGGTTCAGCCCATTAGTTTAGCCCTAGCTTGGACACTGCAGGCACCCGGAAAACTCATTCCCATAGTGGGTGCTCGAAACGCCGAACAACTAGAACAATCCCTTCAAGGCATGGCACTGAAAATTCCCGAAGATGTTTTGGCAGAACTGGACAAAGCATCGGCTATTTCATATGGATTCCCGCATGATTTTCTAAGGGGCGATTTGGTCCGACAGCTTCAATTTGGCCCACAGTACAACCAATACCCAATACCCCCACTCTACCGTCAAAACCCTTAAATTATGTCGCGTATAAAGATTGATTTGCCGAATGACTGGCATTTTGAAACTAGAGTAGCCGTACGAATTACCGACTTGAATTATGGAGGGCATGTGGGGAACCAGCATTTTTTAGCCTACATGCATGAAGCAAGGGTACAATGGCTTCACATTCATGGCTGGTCTGAGATGAATTTAGAAGGAGTAGGATTAATCATGTCGGATGCATCAATACGGTTTCGCCGCGAGGTTTTTTATGGCAACAACTTGCTAATTAAATTGGCGGTGGCCGATTTGGGCATGAGCAGTTTTACTTTGGTGTATGGATTTTATGAAGCAGATTCAATGGAATGGGTAGGCAGCGGGCAAATAGGGATGGCCTTTATGGACTACCAAACCCGGAAATTAGCTACCATGCCCCAAGCCTTTCGAAATACCTTCTCCTCATGAAATTTGGTTACTTGAATTACGGCACCGATCCAAAAAACAAACATCGAAAAATGTTCGTATACCTTCAGCAAAATGAGGCTGAACAAATGCTGCACCGAAGCCAAGAGGCGGGTATCGATGCGCATATTGAACACCGAGAAAAGACAGGAGTTTGGTTGGTTAGTATTCCAAAAACCGATTTTGACAAAGCATTCGATTGCAATGCTCAGGTAAAAGCAGCATCCAAATCGTACCTAATTGCCGACCGGCCTCTGCGACTTTTTCTGATGGGCATTTTTTTTTCGGCCCTAGCCGTAGCCCTAACAGGAGCGATTGTAACCGCCTTAAGAGGTTAAGCAGATCTGAAAAATCCACTTGAATGAGGTTTCCTGAATGCCTTTAAGGATAATTATACCATGCCTCCTCTAATTTTGCCCTTTTTCCGACCTATATTCCCCTTGTAGCAAGCCCCCAAATTCAAGTTTCGCTCTATTTTTAAATTTTAGGTTGAATTCCCAATTGGTCTATCGGGATAAATTCAAATAATACTATTGAAATCATACCTTTGAGCAACCAATCTGCTGTTGAATGAAACGTCCGCTGCTTGCTGGAAACTGGAAAATGAATACCAGCCCATCCGATGGAATAAAATTGTACAAGGAACTACTTGAAGGGAAAAAAAAAGGAGGCTTTTCTGAGACCTTAGAATGGTTGGTTTTGCCACCCTACACCCATTTGGCAGGAATGCTAAATTTGGGAGACATTCAGGTGGGTGCTCAAAATTGCAGCCACGCTTTAAATGGGGCCTATACTGGCGAAATTAGCGTAGAAATGTTAAAAGAGTTGGGCTGTCGATACGTTTTGGTTGGACACAGCGAACGTAGGCAATATTTTAAGGAGAGTGCGGAAGAATTAATTGGGAAGGTGGTCCATTTGCATGGGTCAAATTGCATACCCATATTTTGCGTTGGAGAAACGTGGGAGCAGAGAGAAAAGGGGTTAACAAATCAGGTACTGGAAAATCAAATCGAAGAAGTTTTAGGCCAATTTAAGTGCATAACGAAAGAGGTAGTTTTAGCATATGAACCCGTTTGGGCCATAGGCACTGGTAAAACGGCCAGTGCAGAGCAAGCACAAGAGGCTCATTCTTTCATTCGAGATGTTTGGAAAAGGTATGTAGGCGATACCCAAGCATTAGCAACTCGAATCTTGTATGGGGGAAGTATGAAACCTGAAAATGCAGAAGAACTTTTGAGCCAACCTGACATTGATGGAGGTTTAATAGGGGGTGCAGCCCTTAATGCTGAAGCCTTTTTGCAAATTGCTCGGCATTTTCCGAAATGAGGCACTTTGAAACACTTAGGTACAGGGTTCGGCCGCCTGAAATGACGGAAGTCATTATGGCATTGTTGGCTGAAGAAGGCTTTGATGGATTTCTTGAAGAAGGAAAAGGTTGGATTGTTGCTTCTCGCCTATTGAAAAAAGGTGCGGAATCGAAAATTTCGGAGCTGATCCATGCCCTACCAGCAGAACTCGAATGGACAAGTGAATGTACCCCAGAACAGAATTGGAATGTAGCCTGGGAATCTTCCTATCCTATGCTTGATATTGGAGATGCGATTCGAATCAGGGCCCCATTTCATGAAAAAAATAAAAGCAACAGGGAAGAATTTGAATTGGAACCAGATATGTCCTTTGGTACAGGCCATCACCCGACCACCTTTTTAATGGCGGAGGCCCTTCACACCCGAAGTGCTGGCAAAACTTGTCTAGATTTTGGAACCGGAACGGGGATTTTAGCTATGATAATGCTTCGTTTTGGAGCCTCTCATGTAACCGCCGTCGACAACGATGAGCGAGCAGTAAAAACGGCAAAAAGGCATATTGAATCAGAAAAATCAGGATCAGGCAGGTTCCATATTGTATGTTCATCAAACCTACCCAATGGCCGGTTCGATCTCATTGCCGCGAACATCCATTTGAACGTAATCAATGAAAAACTGCCTGAAATGTTCAGGTTGCTTAATCCAGATGGAGAAATTCTAATTTCGGGTATATTAGAAAACCAAGTTCAAACGTTGATGCAAGTAGCCGAAAACTGCGGTTTTTTAATTACATTCAAACAAATAAAAGAAGGCTGGGTATGCTTAGCCCTTCAAAAAAGGAATTAAATCCATGAATATTAGGCAGATTTTTCTGGGATTGAGTTTGATCATCAGCAGTTTGGCTTTCGGTCAAACTCTACCCGAGCAACGTGGCGATTTTTTAAAATTTTACCTTGATTTAATGGATGATGGGGCCTCTGGCAAGGAATGGAAATCGGCATTTAAAGACAACGAGGATTTTTTTGAATCGGCTACATTTTCGGCCGTTGAAGATTCCCTTAAAGAGGCAACCAAGGTTCTAATGCGCAAGAAAATGAGGGCAACCCATTACCAAGCATTAATGAAATCTGTATTGGCATTAAATACCTGGAAGGGGGAACTAAAGCCCTATTTTGACTATTTGGGACTGGTTCGAAAAACCACACAAAAAGCTTCGCCCACCTCCATCCAAGAATTGTTGGATTTTGGAGAAGGATTTTTTGTTAATCATACCCTTTACAAATCTTCAGGTCATGCCTGGCAAGCAGAGGGCGATTTTCGTTTTTTCGAAGACCAAGGAAAACCAAAACTGGAATGCAGCCGATGCTTGCTTTCGGTGGCAACTTCTTTCGATTCTAGCCTTGTGGAAGGCAGCACTCTGGTTTTTGAACCCTTAGAGCAAATAATAACATTGAATGGCGGACGGGTCTATTTTACAAGAAATGAAGTGCCCGCCGACATGGCCTACATAACATTATCGACGGCCAAAATAAACGCAAAAAGAAATTCCTACAGTGCCGACAGCGTTTGGATGGTTCAAAAAGAATTTTTTGAAGAACCCTTGCTAGGCAAAATGGAAGAAAAACTAACTGCTACCGGCGAAGACAGAGATTCAAGGTATCCTAAATTCGACTCATACGAAGCTCGTTTCGAACTGGAAAATGTAGTACCTGGGGTAGATTATCAGGGTGGATTTTCCTATTATGGGAACCGATTTATTGCCAAATCAATTGCAGATGAATATTCTAGGCTCACCTTTAAGCGTGATGGAAAACCATTTATGGTTTTTAGGAGCAAAACTTTTTCAATCAGCAAAGAAAAAATTTCAGGCAACCAAGCCTCGGTGACCATGATTTTGGAGGAAGATTCTATTTTCCACCCAGGCATTCAATTTAAGTACTTAACAGAAAGCAAAGAGGTATCCTTGTTAAGGATTGGAGATGGCACAGCCCGAACTCCATTTTTCAATTCCTACCATAAATTAGACATGTATTTTGAGGCTCTATATTGGAAAACAAACGAAGATTATTTAAGAATTGCGATGGCAAAGGGAAGTGCCGACAGCCGTGCCCTTTTCAAATCGGCCTCCTATTTCAGTACCGCTGAATCGGATGCCATACGCGGATTAGCTGAAACCCACCCAGTTATTCCCATTTTCAATTTATTGAAATCGCTGGAATTTTCTGCCTCATTCAAGGCAGGGGATTTAGCCAAATTTATGCGCATGAATATTGACCAAGTCGAGAACATGCTTATTCAAATGAGTATTTCGGGAATCGTTTCATATCAAACCGAAAATCAAACGGTGTACATCAATGAACGCTTTTTTAATTTCTACTTTGCACGAACTGGACAAAGAGATTATGACGTTTTAGCCTTTGAATCGATAATAAATAAAGACAATGCAAGGTTATCGCTATTGGATTTTAGGTTGGATTTATTTGGTGTGAGTCGATTCTCTGTATCCGACAGCCAGAGTGTTTTTATTTACCCAGCCGAACAGTTGGTTCAGGTTAAAAAAAACCGGGATTTGAGTTTTAGTGGAACCATTGAGGCGGGCAAATTTGGTATTTATGGTAAAACCTTTGAGTTTAACTATGATCGTTTTAAAATCGATTTAAACAACGTTGACTCGGTAAAAATTGCCGTTCAAAGTTTTGAAGCTGCAGCTGCGGGAACCAACGATATTAGGTTCGTTAAAACAGTAATTGAACGATTAAAAGGAGAACTTTTGATTGATGACCCAGGCAACAAATCAGGCGCAAAAGGATTGCCAGAATACCCACGGTTAATCAGTCATAAAGATTCCTATACCTACTACGACCGCCCCGAAATTGAGAAAGGTGTTTACAACCGAAATGAAGTTTTTTTTAAGATTGCACCGTTCACCCTGGATAGCTTAGATAATTTTAGAACAGAACAAATTCAGTTAAAAGGTGATTTTCATAGTGGCATCTTCCCTGTATTGGACGAAAAACTAAGCATACAAACAGATTATTCTCTTGGTTTTCAGCGCTTTTTAAAACCTGAAGGCCTGCCGGCCTATGGAGGCAAAGGTCAATTTTATGATACATTGCAACTTTCTCATAAAGGTATCCGTGGGGCTGGCAAGTTAAAGTATTTAACCTCAAACATTTGGAGCCACGACTTTGTATTCTATCCAGATTCTACGAATACCATGGCTTACAAATTCGGGATTGATAAAAGCAAAGGCCCCATTGAAACACCTGATGTTAAAGCCCTAGATGTATATGTCCACTGGGAACCTAGCAACGACTTATTGGAGGTATCAAATTCAGACAAACCTTTGGAAATGTACGAGGGTGAAAGTGCTATGTCAGGTCAACTTACCCTGACTCCAAAAGGGTTGACTGGAGATGGCAAAATGGATTTTGGAACAGCCGAAATGGAATCCTCGATCTTTAATTACAAAGCCAACGACTTCAAAACCGATACCACTTCCTTTGCATTAAAAGATGAAACCATTAACAACGATACCGCCAATGTTGGTTTAAAGACCGACAATGTAAGAGCAGATGTAACTTTTGAAGGACGAAAAGGCATATTAAAGTCCAATAGCGCCGAAAGCCATGTCGAATTCCCAATGAACAATTTCAAGGCCTATATGGAGGAACTAGAGTGGTTTATGGATCGAAATGAAGTAGACATGAATTCATCAAAAGTAGATGAATTAGGACTCAAAGGCGCCTTATTCGTTTCAACCACGCCTGGGATGGATTCTTTAGCCTTTGCGGCACCAATTGCAAAGTTTGTAATGAAAACCAAAACCATTTTTTGCGAGGGTGTTGAATACATTGATGTTGCTGATGCAAGAATTAAACCTGGTGATAAAAAGGTAACCATTCAAAAAGGAGCCGAACTCGATCCACTTACCAATGCAACGGTTTGGGTGGGTAAAGAGATGCAAACCCATGTGTTGACCAAAGCAGACGTACGCATTTTTACAAGTCACGACTACAATGGAACTGCTGACTACACCTATGTGGATGAAATGGGGACTGGGCAACTCATTCATTTTGCAAGCGTTCTAAGTCAAAACGATATAACGTACGCCAGCGGAAAAGTAGAACAAATTTCAAATTTTACCATGAGTCCGCATTTCGCGTTCAAAGGCGGTGTGGAATTGCAAGGCAACGACCCATTGCTCACATTCACAGGTTTTACCAAGATCATTCACCCCTGTAGCAACTTAATCAATGAATGGCTAAATTTTGAATCAAAAATTGACCCTAAGGACATCATGATTCCAATAGGCGACAACCCGAAAAACGACGACGACCTGCCTCTTTTCAACGGATTTCTTTTTGCAAGTGATTCTACAGGTTTGTACCCAGCTATTTTTACTAAGAAAAAGAGATTTACGGATTATGAGGTGTTAAAGGTGCCTGGGTACCTGAAATATGACCGAAGAAACAAAGAATTCAGAGTAGGAAGCAAAGAAAAGTTGGCCGACCGAAACCTTTCAGGGCCCTACCTTTCATTTAATACCATGAATTGTACATCGTATGGGGAAGGCAGAATGGATTTGGGGTCAAAAATGGGACAGGTAGAACTCAAAGCTGCAGGAAATATCCTATACTTCCCGGATAGCGATAGCACGGAATTGAATTTAACACTTAGCATTAATTTCCCATTCCCGAATGAATTGAAGAAAATTATGGGAAACAGTTTTGAAAATTTGGGCGGTTCTTCCCTAGATCTAAAAGACGAAGAAACGGTCAAATACCTGACCGATATGCTCGACAGTACAACCTCAGAAAAGGCCTTCGCCGGAATCAAGGAGGATGGAAAATTCAAGCGACTCCCGAAAGAATTTGATCGAACCCTTGTTTTTAATAAAGTAAAACTAAGCTGGTGGAAACGAGACAAGGCATTGCAATACAGTGGTGAATCTGGATTGGTGGTTTACGACGGGGAACAAATCCTTAAGCCATTGAATATTATGATGGAGTTAAACCGAAAACCCTCAGGTGATTTGTTCTCGCTTCTCTTAATTCCAGAAGAAAACAAGGAGTTCTATTTTCAATACAAAGCAGGTACAATGCAGGTCTATTCCAGTATAAAAGAATTCCAGCAAACCCTTATGGCTTTAGATGCCAAAGACCGACAATTTACTGAAAAGAAAGGCGGTACCCTAACCGTAATACCTTCATCAAAACGTCGGTCAGATCGTTTTAAGAGCCTCTTCGTGGCCGTAGATGGCCTACCTTCTGACCTATCTCCCGAACAAGAAACCCAACCTGATCCGGCTAGCCAGCCCCCAGCGAATGAATAAGTTTTTTTTCCTTTTGTTGGCCGCAAGTTATCTGGTAGGAAGCATTCCCTTCGCTGTACTTATCAGCAAAGTTTTGTTTGGGAAAGATGTTCGAAACCTTGGAAGTGGAAACGCGGGGGCAACCAATATGGCTCGGAATTTTGGAAAAAAAGTCGGTCTGGTTACCTTGATTTTAGATGTCTTAAAAGGTGCCCTCCCTCCTTTTATCCTCCTAAATTTACCTGGTTTTCAACTTGAACAAACCAGTCAGCCAGAGTTGGCCGGGTTCTTGGTTGCTTATGCCACAGGATTGGGGCATATTTATCCGATTTTTGCCGGCTTTAAAGGGGGTAAAGGAGTCGCAACTCTATTAGGTAGTATGCTCGTAATTCAACCTGCTTTGGCAGGCATTGGGATCTTTGCTTTTGTAATTTCCCTTCAATTGTCAAAGTATGTCTCCTTATCATCTATGCTTTCGGCTTTCCTTTTTGCCTTTCTTTTTTCCTTGAATAAAGACTTCCAAATTTCATCCTGGGTAGTGTGGGGGTTTCCTGCCCTGTTCGTTTTTACACACCGTTCTAATATCCAGCGCTTAATTCATGGAAATGAAAACAAAACCCTGCTTTTGAAAAAGAAATAGTTTCTGCACCTTTGTAGCAAAATTCAACCATAATGAAAATGCGTGTATTCGCCCCCTTGTTTCTTGCTCTCTTTTTGACCACCGGAATGGGTTGCTCAGCAATAGGTGATATTTTCTCCAATGAATCCAGTGCCGTTGAAGTAGCTGAAAATTACCTTAAAGCACTTCAAAGTAAAGATTGGGCTAAAGCCAAATCTATGGCTACCGAAGAATCTGCCACCTACATTGATATGCTTGAAAGCATCAAAGATGAAATGCCTGGCTTAGACTCCATCTCATCCATTACCAAAAAAGGTTCGTATAAAGTAGTTTTGGTCGAATATTGCTGCAACCAAAAAGGTCAACCCGAAACCCTTGAAATTTCAAATAAATCAGGTGAATGGAAGGTACATCAAACCAAATTTGGCGGCAATATGCCCTTGGATCCCATGAGCGACAAAATGTTTGATGAAGCCGATTTGGATGAGGCTGAATTTAACCCCGAAGAGGAAACCCCCGCCATTGAACCTGATGAAGAATTTATTCCTGAGGAGAATCCAGGAAAATGATTCCCAAAGGTAAATGACAGAAGGAACTTGCAAAGCACACTTCTTTCTTGTTGCGCTCATTGCTTTGTTTTTGGGCTGTAATGATTCCAACCAAAAACAGCCACAACCCAATCCCCCCCTTTTAGGTTATTGGCTGCCTATATTTCAAGAGGGTGATGTCATTTTCCGACATGGAATTGGCGCAGTTTCAGATTGGATAAATTACAAACAATCCTCGGCCATTCATGTTTCCCATGCTGGACTAGTTGTCAATTTAAATAAAAAATGGGTCGTAATTCATAGTATTTCTGGAATGTTGGATGCCGAGGATGGAGTTCAGGTTAGCTCCATTGAACAGTTCCTTAGGGAAGCCAAACCAAATACAGTATTTATTTTACGCCCAAATCTCTCAAAAAAAAATCGAAAAACCGCTGCCAAAAAAGCGCTGTTGTGTTTGAAAAAAGGCATCCGGTTTGACCATCAATTTAACCCAAATGATTCCTCAAAACTGTACTGCAGTGAACTGATTTTTTATTGCTACAGTCATGCAGGGAAACAATGGTCAAGCCAAAATCCAACCACAGATTTTCAAATCCTTACAGATTCATCGCTTGGCAAACTCATTGCTCCTTCAATTCCTTGGAAAGAAACCCGAGTTCATTAATTACCTTTGCAGCAATGAGGTTTTTCTTGATTTGTATCTTTTGCCTTCCTGGGCTGCTTTTTTGTCAGGAGTTCCAGCATAGGCAGTCATTATGGGATTCAACCCTAACATGGATCGGCGAAAAGGAGTATCCCCTGGCTCAAAAGGGCCTCGAACAACTTTCTATTGAATTTCCCAAATCCAACAAAGTTCTTTACAATTTGGGTGTTGTCTATGCTCGACAACATTTTGATTCAAAAGCCTACCAAACCTTTAGCGCTTTAGCTCAGGTCGATTCTGCTTTCCCAAACCTCCAAAGAACCCTTGGACTCCTTGCTTTAAAAACAGGTTTAAATCCTTCCTTGGCTTTGAATCATTTTAAAAAGGCAATTGATGAAGACCCAACTCGATTTGACGCATGGATGAACCTTGGCAGTTTATCTTTAGGGTTAAACGATTACCGTTCTGCCATTTACTACCTTAAAAAGGCAAAGGAACTCACTCAAATGGAGTGGTCGCCGAACCTGGAACTGTCTAGGGCTTACCGCCGAGTAAGATACCTTGATTCGGCTTCAAAAATTTGGGATAAAGCCCCCAGCTCTGCCCTAAATCAAGCAGACTTCTCGGCTGAACTTGCATTGGTTTTGATAGAATTAAATCAGTGGGACTCTGCAATGACAATGCTAAGACGAGCCTTCAATTACGATATGGACGACCCTGTCCATAGGCTCAACTACTCCGTAACCCTACTTGAAACGAATCGATTTGATGATGCTGAAAAAATATTGGAGAGTTTAAAGGATTACCCCGATTTGAGAATTCCAGTTACCTTGAACAATGCGGCCCTTAACCTTAAACGAGGTAAAGTTGATGAAGCAATTGACGCCTTAAATACTTTAATAAAAAACCAACCCACCCTAGGTGTGGCATGGATGAACTTGGGAATTGCATACGAGCATAAATTGATGAAAAAGGATGCTTGCCATTGCTGGCAAAAGGCTGCCGATGTAGGTACCCCAAATGCTCAACTCTTTTTAGCCAACGAATGCGTAGAATTTTAATCCTTACATTCCTTTTTTTGGTTCAAATCCAATTGGAAGGGCAAAGTTGGCCAATTTGGAAGAGGCCGAAAAACGTGCAGGATTCGCTGATCTGGGCCAACAATAAGCGTTTACGTTTTAAGGCCGCCTCTTTGAAAAATTGGCAAAAAAATCATTTTCGTTTAAGCAAAAATCAGGAATCTAATGTGCTGCCCTTGCTGCTTAAACTATACCCTGAAGATCCCACATTATGGACCGCGCAAGCAAAAAACGCCTTCTTGCAAAGGCATTATCTTGCAGCCGACAGCTTGCTCATTCAAGCCGAAGCAAAGGGTTATTCCCTTCAAGGTTCAGATGTTCTTATTCGAGCTATGGCTCAACATTTGCGAGGAGATTTTGAATCGGCGACCTTATCGTACCGCCTATATTTCCGAGAGCTAAAACTTGAACCTTCTGAACGAATTTCTTGGGCAAAAAATAGGTTAATTCAAGCAGAAACTGGAACTCGACTTGTAGATAGAAGGGACCAGTTGTTTTCTCAAACTCTATTTGAAGTCGATTCAGATTCTTTGTTTTCTCCCCTTAGTTTTGCCTCTGAAAAATTGTTTTTTGGGGTAGCATACGACTCAAAAGACAAAGTCTATCGACTTAAACAAATCCCTTATCAATCTGAAGTCCCTGTTCTTGGAAAATCCGAAGCACAATTTCAGCAAAAACCAATTTGCTTATCGGCCGACGGGCAATTAATGATCCTTAAATCTGAACATCCTAAAACAGGTGCTGATTTATGGTATGCGCAAAAACTCAATGGAGTATGGTCAAATCCCATTCCTTTTCCACCTGGAGTTAATTCATCGGACGATGAGATTTCTGCAGCATTTTCCCCTACCCTGCAACGTCTTTTCTTTTGTTCCAACAGACCTGGTGGTTTCGGCGGTTTTGACATTTATTCTGCCGATTTCCACCCTGATCGTGGCTGGTGCAATGTCCAAAATCTTGGTCAAATAATCAATACAAGAAGGCACGAACCCTTTGTTTGGTGCCATATGGATAGCAAAACACTCTATTTTTCATCGTATGGCCACTCTAGCATCGGTGGGGCGGATATTCATTTTAGCGAGATTCGTGGAAACCAGTTTCAAGCACCTCAAAATGTAGGCTATCCTATAAATACCCCATCCGATGACCTTCACCTGAATCTAAGTCCTGATGGACATTTCGCACTTATGCAAATTAGGCCCGACGAAAAAAATCCCATGTCTAAATTAAGATTGGTTTCTATGTTTGCTCAAACGAAGGAACCTATGCTGGTTCTGGCCGATAAGGCCTCCATTCATCAAGCCAAGCCCTTTGCCGTTCCAATTCAACGAAAAGACCTTTGTCCATCATGCTCACCCGTTCGGCAGTGGAATTTAAAATTGCCAGAAAACCACCTAGGTGGTTTGATATGGATTGAAGATGATGTTATCCAGCAACCTTTGTTTCAGATTGGATACGGGCCTGTCGACACTTTAATTCAACTGGCTTTGCCTGCCGAACGAAGATATAAAATTACTCTGCTGCCAACGGGAAGAATTCCCAGAATGTTCAGCATTGATCACCTATACCCTGAAGGTTTTAGTAAAAGCCTAAACCGACTTCCGCCTACCGATAAAGCAGGGTCATGTTTGCCTATTCGACCTACACTTGAAGATTTACCCTCGGCATTGCTGCCCCAGGTATTCAAAGTTTTAGACCATTGGAATCAATACCATCCAGGCCAAACATTCGAACTTAGTTACAACCTAGAAGAACTTTCGCTTCCTCTAAGTTACCTTAAAAACCACCTTAGCCGTTTGCACCCCGAAATGCAAATGTCCATTCGATTTTCTACCGAAACTCCAAGGAATTGCCTTCAACTTTCCATTCCTAAAAATGAACCCTGAACCGTATATCGTTTCAACAGCCGACGGAAGTAAAACCCTGTTTTCAAAACGGTTTAACGAACATTACCATTCTACCCATGGAGCAAGGCAAGAATCGCTGCATGTGTTTATTAAAATGGGGCTGGCTTCCTTATCCCCTAGCCTTTTTCCCATAAAAATTTTGGAAGTCGGGGGAGGAACCCTTTTAAATGCTAGGCTTACAGAAGATTGGCTAATTCATCATCAGCACAACGCCTGCTACCACATTGCCGAGGCCTACCCTCCAAATCTTGATACCCTAAAAGAATTTTGGGAGGACGCCCCTCTTCCTTTTGACTGGTATGGTTTTTATTCCCACAAAAAAACAATCCAATCTGAAGCTCTAACACTGGAATACCAATACGGCAAATTGGAAGAGGCCATTTTGCCAAAATCCTTCTACAACCTTGTTTATTTTGATGCGTTTGCTCCATCCAAACAACCTGAATTATGGACCAACTCAATTTTTGCTAAAATAGCAGATTCAATGCTTCCCGGAGGCTCCCTTGTTACCTATTGCGCCCAAGGCCAATTTAAGCGTAATTTAAAGCAGGTTGGTTTTAGTATTGAGAATCTTCCCGGCCCGCCCGGTAAAAGAGAAATGACTCGTGCCATTAAAGCATAAGCCAAAGATTTTCGTAATTCTGTCTACCTTTAACGCTATGTTTCGGGGCATACAATTTTTAATTATCCTATTTTGTTTGCAAGTTCTTCCTACTGGTTTATGGGGCCAGGTTCCTGCCACATTAATCACAACAAAAGGAGATACAATGGTGGGATTTATTGAGGAGCCTTTAACCACCCAAGCATTAAAGCAAATTCTATTTTATTCAACCCCAACCACAGAAAATCCACAAAAATTTTATCCCCGTACACTTCAAACACTTTACTTTCAACCCAAAGGGAGTTCCGACACCCATATTATTCGGTCTCTTCGCCTTAACGATTCCTACCTTTTTGGGTGGGTTGCAGAAAATGGCCCCCTTCAATTGATAGAACTGGCACAAAAAGAAAAAGTGAACGGAAAATCAACCTTGATATGGAGATTTTACCTGCTCGATTCTGCGGCAAATGCAATTCCCGACGAAATTCAATCCAGCAACTTTAGACGGGTTGCAGGCCGCCACATTAAAGACCATGTACGGTTGTACAAAGACCTAAATGATCGTGTTTATGGGTTTGAACAACGTCAAGAATTGGTTGCCGAATACAACCGTTGGATAAAAGCTGGAAAACCAGCCAACAGTTGGACTGAAGAAAACGGAAATTATACCCTCAAAGAAGATCCAGGGCCTACAATCCAAGTTAAAAAGCCTCAAACCGAACCTACCAATTCTCCCATTGAACTTAATCTTGAAACCGGCGCTTACTTAGGTCTTGGAATTATTCAATACGATGAGTTCACCTTTAATACCCTTGGTTTGCGCTTTAGTACTCCTGGTCCAGGCTACCAAATCCAAATCGGCGGAAACCTAGAATGGCGAAAGCGACTCTTGATTCGGGCAGGGCTGAACCTCTCCGCCAAGGGACTCCGGGTAACCTATTCTGCAAATGTGCAGATGGATTCGGTTACGCAAATCCCTATTGAACTTACCGAAACCTGGAACATGACCTACCTAGGCGGCTACACCATTTTTGAATACCACCAAAACGATTTTTTCATTGGGGGCGGCTTTGATTTTACATTTCATCCATTCCTTAACCAAAGAATAAATGGGTCAAGTGGTTCCATTGAAATAGACGAAGAAGGTACCTTACTGTTTAACAAGGCTTTAAATCAATTTGACTTGGTTTTGAGTACAGGTTTTTCGCTCGCCGACCCTCAAGGTAAATTTCGAATTAAACCTCTTTTGACCTATCACCTACCCGTTCAAAATTTACTTGAATTTTTGGATCCATTGGAAACCATAACAGGCCTAAATCAATATCCATTGGCTGGAATTAGTTTCCGATTGGGCGTTGTTGTCGATTTCAAACTGCCCTAAGGGATAGTTTTTTTGAGGGGCGCTAACCGGCTGTCTCAGGTAGCAGCTAGGTACAGGCAGTCCAAGGCAGCCTGCTGCGGTGGCTCCCAAGGTCGCCTCCTCGCCGGGCCCTGGATTGCCTGTCCCTTTGCAGGCTACCTTGTTCCATCCCTGCGCCGGGCCGTGATAAAAAAACAACGCCTTTTAGAGACGCGATCTTGACAAAATGACAAGACGGACTCCCTTGGGCACCGCGGCCTCTTCCAATCCAATACCGATTCGAGAAACGAGCGCTGGCATTTGCCTAACTCCTTTTTACCTTTCACCGCTACTCCCATTCCTCTCATCAACCCTAACCCAAAAAGGATGATCTACCACTTCATCCCGTCTCATTCCCGAAACTCCCGCCTTCCCCTTCAGCAAAGTTGCCTTTACCAAATTAGAAGGCTTTTCTGAGACCCCCTGTGAACCATTGAATTGCTTTTCAGCTTTCCTACAATCCACAAAACACACTTCACGCCTAAAAATAATCCCTAAGTGTTCTTCGCCACCCCAAAAAAACGTGGCGAAGCAAATGCTACTTTTTTATCACTAGTGAGTTACGAAATTACGAACCGTCAACAATTTTGTCAAGGGCATTCCCGCACTTTTTAACCTTTATTTAGGTTTTCAATTCAATGCGGCAGTGGAAGGATGGTTAATGGGCAAAATCAATTTGGGAGGAGCCATTATTTTTGAATGGCCGCGGGCGGGATTGAACCAGGTGGCCCGCAAGGGTGTCAGGCCATGGCCCCGCGAGGGGCGGAGGCGACTTTAGGAGCCCACGCAACCCCGCTGTGGCCATAGCCTGCAGCCGCGGACCACCGGTGAAAGCCCGATTACCCGCCCAAACAATACCTAAACAAAGACATAAGGAGAATATTCACCAAAGAACTTTGAAGAACTTTGGGGCTCAAAATGGGCGCGAAATGGAATTAATCCCGTAAAAACTTAAACTCAACTCGCCTATTTAATTGGCGATTTGCAGGAGTGCTGTTTGGAGCAACGGGCTTATCGAATGCATAGCCGCGGGGGTCCAAGCGTTCCTTTTTGATACCATTACGAACCAACCAATCAACGACAGCTTGAGCTCGGCGACTTGACAGTACTAAATTGTAGGACCTGCTTCCAACATTATCTGTATGGGCCGACAATTCTACACGCACGTTCGGATACCGGTCCAACAAAAACTTCAAGTCTTTTAGCTCTTTAATGGAGGTTGGGCGAAGGCTAGCTCGATCGAAATCGAAATAAATTTTTGACAGCTTATAATCTTTGTCGAAATCCAATTTATTCAAATAGAAATCCCGGATGTACTCAGGGGCATCACTTTCATCAATTTTAGCTGTTTCAACTACTGTTTGATACCCTTCAGAAGTTACTTTTAACGTGTATACCTCCTCTGGACTTATTGCGGTTTTGAATCTACCCGATTGATCGGCTTTAATTAATTGAGCAAAATGCTCCTCAGAACTAATTTCAATTTCACCGGTAATTTTCTCGCGGGTAAATGCATCGTATACGGTCCCAGCGAGGGTTACCACATCTTCTCCGAGGTTCATGTAAATGGTATCTCTAAAATCGATGGTTTCAGCGGTTTCGTAAATGGTACTGATCTCGCCAATATAGGATTTAAAGCCTAGGGATGTGATTTTGACAAAAAATTTCTTGTAAACGGGCAAAACCGCCATATACCCATCGGGTTGCTCAAAGGTTTTGAATTCCATTTGTTCTTCGCCTCCGACAATCTGAATAGAAGAACTAATTTGTTCGCCCGTAACCGAGTCAATTACGGTAAAGTGATATGGAATGGTTTTATTGGCCATATTTTCGACCAAATACATATCTTTTTCACCTAGGCCCTTCAATCGATCCGAGTCGATGTACATTTTTTCTCCCCCATTTAAAACACTTAAAAACACATCATCAGCCGGAGAATTGATAGGATATCCAAGGTTAACAGGCTTATCCCACTTTCCCTCAGGAGTTAAGACTGCTTTAAAGAGATCTTTTCCTCCCATTGAGGGGTGGCCTTCGGAAGAAAAGTAAAGGGTTTTTCCATCGGGGCTAATAAAAACACCTTCTTCGTCGTATTCCGTATTAATTATGCCTCCAAGGTTTACGGGCTGAGTCCAACGACCGGTAGCCGAGTCGAGGGTTACTTTATAAATATCCAAGCTTTTTGTTCCTAATTCTGGATTGTTTGAGGTAAAATAAATGGTTTTACCGTCTGCGGTCATGGAAGCATGTGCTTCTCGAAATGCAGAATTGAGCATGCGCATAGGTTTAGGGCGGCCCCATTTTTGTGAGTTATCTTCGCGGGTAGCCATATACAAATCACCGCCATTTTTAAATCTATAAATTATGCAGGTATTTGCGTCTTTCGATAGCCAAACTGAAGCGTCGTGTTTTCGGGTATTTAATTCACTCAAAGTTTGGGCAGGAACCCAATATCCTGTTTTGGTTTTCATGGTATAGTAAACATCCTCGTTACCAAATAATTCTTGAATGCCTCTACCTTTTTTCTTTTTATCGGAACTAGGACGACGGCTGGTAAAAATCATATAACTTTCGTCACCATTAACACAGACGGAATAATCAGGGAAGGGACTATTCAAACGAGACCCAAGATTGGCTACAATAACCGGCATGGTATCGGCCAAAAGCACCTTGCCATTTTCGCATTGCATGATGTACCTATTCACGACGGCGCGATCGGATTCCAAATCAAACCGCTGTTCGGCGGTCATAAATTCCAAATTAACTGAGGCCAATTTTAAATATTGACGATACTTAACCATGGCCGCATCCCAGTCGCCTTGTTGGTGAAGCAACCTTGCCCGTTGAAAAACGGCATCGGGTTTGTATTTCGGATCAAACTCCATTGCCCTTTCCATAAAAAAGACAGCCTTTTCTAGTTGAGCCAATTCGGAATAAATACTTCCAATTTGATGATTTAGTCTGGCTTCGTTGGGATTGAAACCGTGGGCATTTAAATACTTTTCTAAAGCTTGACGGTAGTATGCAGGTCCTTTACTGAACAACTCATCGCCTTCATTGTATTCATTTACGGCAATATTAAACTCTTCTTCTTGTTGGCCAAATTGCAAAGGATCGAAAGGCACGTTTTGGCCCTTCAAAACTAGGGGAATTAAGGATAGGAATAAAAAACAAAAAAGGTAAGATAACCGCATGAGGAAAATTTAGTGGCAAAAATACACTATTTCAAAATTAAGTAGAATGTTCCAAAAAATGGAAAATCATAAATTTAGTTTAATTCCGGTAATGATTTTTTTGGTGTAGGCGGGGAAATCACCGTCCATCATCCACGAATAATAAGAAGGTTCGGTGCGAAAAACATCGGCCACCCTTTTGCCTTTATGCTTACCAAAATTAAATTTAACAAAACCGTCATCTCCCTTTATTAGCTTGCCTTCCATGTCAACCCGCAAGTGATTTCCGGTAAATTCAGCTATGCCTTGAACGGTGTTTGGCAAGGTTTGGTACTTTTGAATTTGGGCTTGAAAGACCTCCCAAGTCGCCCGAATATCAGCCTCGGCCGAATGAGCATTTTCTAGTTCTTTTTGGCAATAAAAACGGTAGGCAGCACTCAAATTACGCTCCTCCATTTTATGAAAAATTAACTGAACATCAACGGTTTGTCGTTTTTCCACCTCCAAGTCCAGGCCGGCTCGAAAAAACTCTTCAGCCAGCATTGGGATATCAAAACGTAGGGCGTTGAAACCTGCAAAGTCGGAATTTTGAAGGAATTCATACATTTCACCAGCTAGTTGGTCAAATTTTGGGGCAAATCGAACGTCCTCATCTTTGATACCATGAATGGCAGAAACCTCGGCCGGAATTGGAATCCCAGGATTCAATAAATACCTTTTAAATTCAGTAGTTCCGTCAAGATGAACCTTTAAAAAGGCTACTTCAACCATTCGATCTTGGGTAATGGATAAGCCCGTCGATTCAATATCAAAAAAAACAAGGGGGCGAGAAAGTTTAAGCACCAAAATAAATAGTTTAAGGTTAAATAGGTCTTTGGGGGTCGAAGCCTTCCAAAAGGTCAGCCACTCGCTTCACAAAACTACCTCCTAACGCACCATCAACAACTCGATGGTCGTAAGAATGCGACAAAAACATCATGTGGCGGATTCCAATAAAATCTCCATCAGAAGTTTCAATAACAGCAGGTTTTTTGCGGATAGCTCCAACGGCTAAAATGGCAACTTGGGGTTGGTTAATTATGGGGGTTCCCATCACATTCCCGAATGTACCAACATTAGAAACGGTGTAAGTGCCATCTGAAATTTCATCGGGACTAAGTTTGTTGGTTCGGGCCCGCAGACTTAGGTCGTTTACCGACCTAGTTAGCCCAATTAGATTCATTTGGTCTGCATTTTTAATCACTGGAACGATTAAATTTCCCGAGGGCAAAGCGGCAGCCATTCCAATGTTGACGTTCTTTCTTAAAACAATTCGATCTCCATCAACCGAGGCATTAACGCCAGGGAACTCCCTCAGGGCCTGAGCCACCATTTCCAAAATAATAGGGGTGTAGGTTAATTTTTCTCCGTGTTTTTTAAAGAACTCATCTTTTACCCGATCTCTCCATTTTACCATTTCTGTTGCATCGGCTTCCACAAAACTTGTAACATGAGGAGAAACCTGCTTGCTCATTACCATGTGCGCGGCAATGAGTTTTCGCATGCGGTCCATTTCAATAATTTCATCGCCTCCACCAATGCTGACAGCAGGTTTCGATGCCGCAGGAATGGGCTTTGAAGCTGTGGTTACTTGAGAAGCCTCCTGAATTTTGGGAGTTGAAACAATACCTTGAGCGGGGCCACTGGAAATATTGCCCCTATTTTTCAAATAACCTAGGATATCTTCTTTTGTAATTCGACCATCCAAACCCGTTCCCAGAATGGTTGAAAGTTCATGGTCTGAAATGCCTTCTTTTTGAATAATGGTTTTGACCAGGGGAGATAAAAATCCCGTTGAGGCAGAGGGAGCTCCAGTGGGTGCGGCAGATGGGATAAAGGGAGGTTCTGTCGAAGGCATTTCATCAGAAGATTTCACCGACTCTACCTCAATCTTTGGTGCTGAAGCAACAGGGGTAGTTCCTTCTCCGCCCCCATTTAGTTCTGCAAAAACTTCTCCAATTTTAACTACATCACCTTCTGCATACAATTGCCGTGTAAGAACTCCTGCGAAGGGAGAAGGGACTTCAGAATCAACCTTATCTGTAGCAATTTCCACCAAAGGCTGATCCAAGGCAACGGTTTGCCCCACTTGAACCAACCATTTGGTTAAGGTAGCCTCCATAACACTTTCGCCCAACTTGGGCATTTGAACGACAGTTGCTGTCATAGGTTAAAACTTTGTGCAAAGGTAATGAAACTACCCTGCCCCTGCAAGGCAATCCGGATTACCTAACCTAGAATCGATTGCCTTTTTCAATCAATCGTATACAAACACGCGAGGAACGCGGTTTGCTATGGATGTTAAGATTTCATATGAAATGGTTTCTGCTCGTTCTGCATGCTTCCACAAAGGGAAGCCTGGGCCAAAAATCAAGACCTCGTCTCCAACCCTAAGTTCGTTCCCATTAAGGCTGCTTACGTCAACCATGCTTAAATCCATGCAGATGTTACCTAAAACGGGGCATTCATGTCCATGGATGAGAACTCTCCCCTTTCCTCGGCTTAAAATTCGTTTAAATCCATCGGCATACCCCAAGGCGATCACCGCAACCCTAGTTTCCTTTTCAACAAAAAAATCAGCTCCATATCCAACAAATTCACCCGGCTTTAAAATTCTCAACTGCAACACATAGCTGCTAAGCTTTAAGGCTTCTTCCAACGCTTGTTTTTCATGCTGTGGGCCATACAATCCAATACCTAGCCTTGCCATTTCAAACTGAAACTCCGGAAAACGCTCTTGGGCATCGCTGTTTGAAATATGTCTAAAAAATGGTTTTGAAACCCAACCTGAAATCCAAGCGCAAGCATCAGAAAAACGCTGAGCTTGATTGCGTGTAATTTCGTCTTTTTCAGGATTTCCTGCGGCCATAAAATGGGAAAAAACAGAAATCAAGTTGAATTCGCTTGGCAGATTAGGGTACAATGCCACCAAATCATCCAGTTCTTCAAGATTGATTCCGAGCCTGTTCATTCCAGTATTTATTTTTAAATGGCATCCAGGAATAGATTTCAACTTTTTTATAGACACATATTCTATCCAGGCCCCAACCATGGCCATTGAATACAATTCAGGCTCTAAATTGTAGTCTTGAAGCAAATCGAATTCGGCGGGCTGGGCATTTAAGACGATAATGGGAATTTGAATTCCCAATTTTCTTAGTGCGACGCCCTCGTCAGGGAAGGCAACTCCAAAATAATCTACCCCATAATTTTGAAGCAAAATCGGAAGTTCCCTAAAGCCAATTCCATAGTTGGCTGCTTTTACCATAACCATCAGCTTAACCTTCTCAGGAAGCTTTGATTTGAAGTAAGACAAATTGCGAACAACCGCCGAGACCGATACAGTAAGCTGGCTTCGGTGGGAGGTCGATTTTAGGAATGCTACCACATCTTCTAACCTTGCTTTGCGCCCTCCTTTAATCAAAACCGCGGCCTGTTCAGGTATAAGATTGCCCATAACCTCAATGGCCTCATTTAAAGTTCTAAAAAAACGGACATCCGAATCAGGATACGGGGGTAATTTAATCCATTGTTCCCCAATTCCAATAAACTGGTCAAACCCATTTAGCATAATCCTATCCAAAAGCTTAGAATAAAAAGAAGGGGCATCGTCGCTTTTTGGAAAATCTGAAATTACTATGGTCTTTGAGCGATTCCCTGCCAATAAATGGAATTTTTGGATGGCCAAAAACAGAGCCTCTTCATCCATTGAGTAAGAATCATCAAGCAGCAATCTGCCTTTTTTTCCTTCTATGGTTCGCAAACGCATCGGAAGAGATTCGAGTTGGAGCAATGTTTCACGAAACAAATTCGGCTTCAATCCAAACAGCAAAAGGGTTCCTACAATGGTTTGTATATTTTCCTGGTCAATCCGAGTCCAATTGCATATTGGGAAGTCTAAATTACCATTGGGATAGTTTAATCGTTTTCCCTTGTTTTGATCAAACCAAACATCTGCCGAACTTGATACTCCTGTTGTTAGAGTTGGGGGCAAAATTTCTGCATTGGAATCCATGACTTCCAAAATATCAACTGGACCAATCCATGGTATTTTACCTTTGAATAAATGGAGTTTTTCTTTCAAAATGGCAATTCTATCTCCACCAAAATTTTCAATATGGGCAATTCCCCAATGTGTAAAAACACCAAAGTTTGGTAAAATCAGCCGCCGCAAGTTTTCCATGTCGCCTGGTTGTGAAATGCCCGCTTCAAACAAAGCCCATTCGGCCCGCAAATCTAACTGAATCAAAGATAGGGCAACTCCAAATTCTGAATTAAAACTACCTGGGCTTTTGTAAACCCGATAATTTTGCAGCAACAATTGAGCAAGCCATTCCTTTACAATTGTCTTTCCATTCGACCCTGTAATACCAATAACTTTTCCCTTAAAATTTCTACGTTGATGTAAAGCCCAAGAATTTAGCGCAGATTGCATTCCTAAAGGAGCAATAAAAACAGGAATTTCAGACAAATGTTGGGGTAATTCAACCTGATATTCTAAAATTATTGCGGCAACCGAATTGGGTAGGTGGTGTAAAAGGCCATGGCTGTCGTGATTTTTACCCTTATGAGCAAAAAAAAGCACCCCTGGTTCGGGACGAAATGTTCGGGTGTCTAAATTTAGGAATTGAATTTTTAAATCTTTGACGGGTAATTTAGGCCGAACCGATTTCAAACCCATCAATGAAATCAGACCCTCGAAATCCCAAATCAAAGGAAGCCGAATCATCACTTAAGCTTCGTTTTCTTTTTAAAACAATCTCGGCATAAAGCTTGGTAGGAATCGGTTTCGCCCAACATAACTAATTTTTGATCGGCTACCATTCGGTAAGAATGATTGGCAATATGACCACAATCCACACAAATCGCATGGACTTTGGTTACATATTCTGCCACAGCCATCAATCCAGGCATAACTCCAAATGGACGACCCGAATAGTCCATATCTAAACCAGCACAAATAACCCGAATTCCTCTATTGGCCAACATATTGCAAACATGAATCAACTGATCGTCAAAAAACTGCACCTCATCAATGCCCACCACATCCACCTGATCTGCTAGCAATAAAATGGCCCCTGAATTTGGAACAGCCGTTGAATGGATGGCATTCGAATCGTGAGACACTACATCTGATTCATCGTACCTACTGTCTACTTCTGGCTTAAAAATCTCTACCTTTAACTTGGCAATTCTTGCCCGCTTCAGCCTGCGGATTAGCTCCTCGGTCTTTCCAGAAAACATGGAACCACAAATGACTTCTATACAGCCACGACGTTCGCCTTCCTTTAACGTATTTTCTACAAACATGGAAAAATGGTACTTTCGAGCACGAAAATTATTGGTAAAAGCTCTACCCACCAAATATATTGTTTAAATGAATCATTCCGAAAGGGTTACCGAATTAAGAAAGCAAATACGGGCTATCGATGCCTTACTTGCGAAATGCACTGTGCAGAGTACGTCTACCGAAACTCAATTAGAGGAATTGTACGACAGCGCCCAACATTTTTTGAAAGAGTGCATTTTGATCCAAGAACGTTTCAAAAGGCCTGAATCGAATCCCGAACTCCCCGATTTTGATCAACTAGAACAGGGAAATAGTCCTAGGACCCAAACAAGCTCTGCTCCTGCTGTAAAAATCGATTCAAAACCCGATGTCGAAATTTCGGCTCCCAAAAAAAATCCAACACCTTCCCCAATCTCAGAAACATTAAACCAGGGTGCAGATTTAAAGACCGAGGAGACCAGAACAGAGGAAGAACCTGCCTTAGAAAAGGTAAAAAAAGAGGCAGTTAAAGCTACACCCCAAAACGCCCAACGACTGGCCGATAAAATTCACCGTGGACAGGTAAAGGATTTAAGAAAAGCCTTGCCATTGCATGAAAAATTCAGGTTCATAAATGAACTTTTCAAAGGAAGTGCTGAGAACTTTGATAAGGCTATGAACCAGTTCGAAAATGCAGGTTCAACGCAAAATGCGATTTCTATGCTGTCAGATATTCAACGCCAAGAAAATTGGGAATCTGAACACCCATTGTTGGAGAAGTTAATCGAATTGATAGAAAAGCGCTTTTCATAATGAAAATTAAGTATATCCTTATTTTCATCTTTTGCTTGCCCATTTTAGGCTTTGGACAAACAAATTCTGATTTCTACACTGCATACATTCGGCAAGCCAAAGACACCATGTCCAGCCCTTTCTTTCACGGGCGCGGTTACCTAAAAGATGGGCAAAAACTATCTGCCTATCATTTGGCAACCGAGTTTGTAAAACTTGGGTTAAAAAACTTCAACCCTGCCCCCTCTTACTACCAAAGTTTTGAAATGCCGGTGAACATTTTCACCCAACACCCAACCTTGGCCTTCGACCAAGATTTTTTAACCTGTGGGATTGATTACCTTCCACATCCATCCTGCCCGAGTATTCAAGGGAATTTTAATTTAATGTGGATCGATACCAGCCACTTTCAAGACCCCAAAAAGTTCAAATCTATTTCTAAAAAAGACCTAAGAACTACCTTTCTAGTTATGGATCTTCCGAAAACCTTACCAAAAGGATTGAAAGATGTGGTCGCAAATTTTCGAACAAATCCATTTAATGCTGCCGGATTTATAGAATTTGAAGACAATTTGATTTGGGGCGTTTCAACCGAAGCCTCAAAGCATGGAATTGTTCAAGTAAAAAGAGGTATGCTCAATCGCTCACACAAAGAAATTCGAGCGGCTATTGCTTCTGTTCATATGCCCAATTTTCCAAATGCAAATGTTATTGGCTATATACCTGGAAAATCCGTTAAAGACACCTTTATTCTTGTCACATCCCATTATGACCATTTGGGTCAAATAGGGCCACATATTGTTTTTCCCGGTGCCAACGACAATGCCTCTGGTGTTGCCACTATGCTGGGACTGGCTCATTACTTTAGCCAACCTGAAAATCAACCCGATTATTCCATGGCTTTTATTGCCTTCAGCGGCGAAGAAGCTGGCTTATTGGGCAGCATCCATTATGTTAGAAACCCCATCGTCCCGTTTCCAAAAACGCGTTTTGTTTTAAATTTAGATATTATGGGAAGCGAAGAGGCCATTACCATGGTTAACGCAACCGAACAATCCAATGCCTTTAACCTATTGGATTCGTTAAATAATAAAATGGGGGTGGTACAAAAAATAAAACCTCGGGCCCAGGCTGCCAATTCCGATCATTATTATTTCGCCCAGTTGGGTATTCCCGCCGTATTTTTGTACACCGAGGGTTCGGTTAAAGGGTACCATAGCGTATTTGACACTGCCGAAAATACCCCCATGGCAAAAGCAGGCGAAATCCATTCCTTGCTGGTGCAGTTCTTAAAATCCCTTCAAACTCCAACATGGATAGCTCAGCGCAAGGGCAATTAATTGTAATTCCAACCCCTATTGGAAATCTGGGCGACATAACCCAACGCAGCAAAGAAATGCTAGAACGTTGTGATGCTCTGCTGGCCGAAGACACTCGGGTTACGCGTAAATTACTTTCCATGCTTGGGTTGCAGGCAACCGTGTTTCCGTTCCACCAACACAACGAGCACCACGCTACGCCAGCGTGGATCAACCAATTGAAACAAGGCAAAAATTTGGGCTTGGTTTCAGATGCTGGAACCCC
>Ga0169931_10000661_pt1 | contig 57166 bp, 47 predicted proteins | sample Kivu_15m_20L_FD_129675 | JGI IMG/M metagenome (GOLD analysis project Ga0169931, IMG submission 129675) | Freshwater microbial communities from Lake Kivu, Western Province, Rwanda to study Microbial Dark Matter (Phase II) - Kivu_15m_20L... | ecosystem: Environmental > Aquatic > Freshwater > Lake...
AGCGCCGCCATAGCCTTGATCTTACTGCTAACATCTCCTCGCTTCCTCACAGTAGCCTCCTTTCCTAAACAGGTGCCTTTAATTACCCCTAAACACCTGTCCAAAAAATGGGGTCCACTTCAGTTCTGCTAGGCCTCGAGGACTTCTTCCGGTCCGCTTTTGTTGCACACCCGTGAGAAGATTTTCTTCTGAGGATTGACTTTCGCTATCGGAGTCCAGAGGCAGTTAACGAATGGAGTTCATGTGAATGGCTTGTTAAAGAAGGAAAGAGATACAGCAATTCAGGGAATCGGAGCACTGATGCGCCCGCTTCCTAAAGCGTCGCACGCTCACCTCTAAGGAAGCGGGGTAAAACTGACCTGTGGTCTAACTTGTGAACTTATCACGTGGAAAGGTGCGATGTATCGGTCAAAAACAACGACTTGCTTTATTCCTGACCTCAATGCCACCCACTCGATTGCCTGAGGCGCAAGCAAATTATTCTAGGTTACGCCCCCAAACAGATAGTAATCTCACGGCACCATGCAAGCCTTTGATCATCATCACACAGAAAGTACCGAGCTATCCGGCCCATCGAGCCCAGCGCAAGAAAAGCTAAGTGCTGCTCTCTCAACATCTGGGCCTCACGGGACTGATCACCATCAAGAACCACTACGCCCTCCCGAGCAGGGACCGGCACGCCCCACTCTTACCTTTACGCAGCTCGCCGAGCACCGGATGCACGACCTCCGACGGCTCTACAGGGAGCACGGCGTTGCTGTTGAATCCGACGCCGCTCTCCTTCAACAGATCCGAGAGGACTGGCGACTCCATAGGCAGTATGCCGAACTGGCGACTACGAAAGGTGACGGCCTAAGTGAGCCCACACCGATCACAATCGATATTGATAACCGGCGATATCATCTGTTCGGCGTCATTCACAGCTGGAGCACAGGGAGACGGTATCAGGACGCCTACGGTGCGGTTCTCGCGAAGTTCAACGATGTAGTCGCAGAGCAAGGAATACGCGCGTACTTTCGCCTTCCGCCTGGTAGCGTCTCGTGCGCCGATTGGGCTCCAATCCAGCCGGGGGAGCTCTTTAAGGACACATTTATGCAGGCGCTCGACATAAAGGGAATTCTTTCAATTGTCGTGGGTCTTGTACTCCCCTTCCAGCGCCACGAGGCGGAACGATCGACCGCTCAGCTGTTGGAGTTCTCCAATGAAGTTGATAATCTTCCCGACCAAATCGCCCGCGAACTCCAGGTAGCTAACGGAATACCTCTCAACTTCATTCAGCGCCGCTCTCAATATCAAGCGGAATTTGCCCGGTATTGGGGTTCTAGTAACGAATGTGCGTTGTTGGTTGGAGGTTTACATGCAACTGAGATCCGAGACTACCTCAAATACGGAGTAGAGGACCCAGAGATAACTGAACTCGCAAGGCTGCACGCCACCATGGCGCATGCGCACCCCCTTCGTTACAGCGCGCTATACACGTACTATCAGGCCAAAAATCTTTGTGTAGGGGGTGTGGCCCTTGCTCTGGGATTAAGCCCGTGGGTCGGAGTTATCGCGGGGCTTCGTCACTGGCTTTTTTGAAGCTCCAGTTTCGTCACGCGATTCATGGCTTACCGGTGAAGTTGCGCTTGAGTCCCTGCCAACAATCCCGATAGCTCGGCTGGAGCGCCGCACCTTCACTCGCCCATTTCGTCACATGCTGCGGGTATCTAGTCTCAAACATGAACGCCAAGGTGTTGGTGAGCTTGTGTGGCGTCAGCTCAACTGAGGACGCCTTCTCAAACGCCTGCACGTCCGGGCCATGCGGCAGCATGCAGTTGTGAAGGCTTGAGCCGCCGGGCACGAATCCATCTGGCTTGGCATCGTACTGGCCGTAAATAAGCCCCATGAACTCAGACATCACGTTCTTATGGAACCAGGGAGGCCTAAAGGTGCGCTCCGCTACCTGCCACCTCTCAGGGAAGATGATGAAGTCAACGTTAGCCGTCCCCTCTTCACCCGACGGGGATGTGAGGACGGTAAAGATCGATGGGTCCGGATGGTCAAACAGCAGGGCTCCCACCGGCGAAAAGGTACGCAGATCGTACTTATACGGCGCATAGTTTCCATGCCATGCCACAACATCGAGGGGTGAATGGTCGATCTCCGTTTCAAAAAATCGACCACACCACTTAACGGTAACTCTTGATGGCGCAACCTTGTCTTCAAAGGCTGCCACAGGGGTTTTGAAATCCCTCTGATTGGCGAGACAGTTGGCGCCTATCGGCCCTCGATTAGGAAGGGTAAATTTTCCACCGTAGTTCTCGGCAACATAACCACGCGCCGGCCTCTGCAACAGCTCAACCTTAAAGGTCACTCCGCGGGGGATCACACAGATCTCACCGGGCTCAACCTCGATCTTCCCCAACTCCGTAAAGAATCGCAGCCCTCCCTCCTGAGGAACCACCAACAGCTCTCCATCTGAGTTATAAAAGTACTCATCTACCATACTGGTGTTAACGAAAAAGAGGCTCGCCGCCATACCGGTCTGCGTATTGACATCCCCCGCTGTTGTCATCGTGCGCATACCTCGCACGAAATCAACGCGCTCTGCCGGAAAGGGCGCTGGACTCCAACGCAGCTGTGCAATCGGCATATCGTGCTCACCCGGAGAAGGAGCAGTCCTCCACAACGGCAGATCGATCGGCGAGAAGCGCCCTGAATGTCGCACCGACGGAAGGATCCTGTAGAGCCACGACCGCTCGTTTACGTTGCGCGGGGCCGTAAAGGGAGACCCCGAGAGCTGCTCAGCGTACAGGCCGTAGGCACAGCGCTGCGGTGAGTTCTGCCCCTTGGGGAGTGCGCCAGGAAGCGCCTCCGTTTCGAAATCGTTGCCAAACCCCGGCATGTAACCCGGAACAATAGCGCTCTCCATCGGAATCCCCCTGTCAACACCCCGTTACGATATCTCTTGGATACTACAACGAGGATATACCCAACCGATACGAGTACGCCACAACTAGCTGACTACCCGACTAGCAGCCTATACAAGGAGATCTGCTTTCATCACTAAGGATCCTCTACCCTGCTCCGCCTGGAATTCTTCTCACTAACCCCTTGATGACAGCGCCGCGTCGCGCCTCTGTTAGTACCGAACCAACGCTGGTTGCCACATTCAGACTCTCTATCGGACCAAGCCTCGGGATACTCACCCGTACATCAGCGAGCTGTAGCATCTCCTCTGAGACGCCTGTCCTCTCAGAACCGAAGACAATCACTACCCGATCGGGCCAGGTCACACCGTAGAGGCTCCGCGCCTCGTGCGGGGTCGTAGCGACTACGGAAAATCCAGCACCCTTAAGATACTCCACAACATCGCGCGCATCACGGCTCACTGAGACCGGTACGTATTCAGCCGCACCCTCAGCGATTCGACACGTAGCTCCCGAGAGCGTTGTGATGGCCTCCGACTGAACAACCACACCAGCGATCCCAAAGAAACAGCACGTGCGTAGGATAGCCCCTACATTGTGCGGATTCTCAACCCCCTGCAGAAGCACCACCACACCACGCTGTACATCCGCCACACGACCAACGAAGGCCGCCGGTTGAAGGATACGAACCGGCTTAGCCTCGAGACACACCCCCTCATGATGTTCCGTCCCAGCAACACGCGCCAACTCCTCACTCTCGACGATCTTGGTCGGTACGTCGCGTTTCTGACACCAAGAGAGTAGCCGCGCAAAGGTCTCCTGCTGTTCCGGTGTTACGAATACCCGCTGAATCTCTGCGCGTCGCTCCTTTGCAATCGTCAAGCAGCACTGAACCCCGATGAATTTAGTAACCTCTTCTCCCCTGCGAGCCGGATGAACACTCCTGCCCTCTCGCCCCTGAGAACGCTTCGTGGTACTCGTCTGAAAACGACCTGGCTTAGCTGGCCTCTTCGAAGAGCTCGACGGACGTGGAGTCATGATTTCTCAATCCAAACAAAATACCGCAACCGATCACATCTGCGTAACTCGCCAGGGGCAGGAGCACTACGCTATCGAAGAGCTTCGAAGCCTCCTAACCTCATCGTCGGCAAAGTGTACACGGCTCGCTCCCGGAGTGGTAGAGATCTCAGGGGTGCCGGTAGATTCTCTTTATCACACGCCACTTTTTTTTACTCGACAGCTACTTCCATCTGCCGTGCCTATCACAGCCTCCTCGATTAAGCTCTGGGCGCACACCATCTCTCAGCACCTCATGGAAGCCTTAGGAGATACGCCATCAAAGTGGTCACTGCATATCTTTGAACCGCGCAGTACAGAGACCGGAGAGCAGTACGCCCGTCAGCGCCTCGTTATGCAGGAGATCTTCAGTCATCTAAAGCAGAAGCGACGCTCCCTACTGAGGGCCTCAACCGAAGATCGAGACAGAGAAACAACTCTCGTCCAGATTCTCATGACCAGCGCAGACGCCGGCTTTATCAGTATCGCTCCTCCTAAGGACCGACACGCGTTAGGGAGCACCCTCGTGCCCTTCGCAGCTGGCTATATCGATATCCCCGATGATCCTGCTCCGCCGTCACGGGCCTTTAAGAAGCTCATGGAGGCGCACACCCTCTTTACACTCAACTTCCGTAGAGGCGATCACTGCGTTGACCTCGGGGCAGCACCGGGTGGTTGGACCCACTTTTTGATCAAGCACGGCTGCGTCGTCACAGCAGTAGACCGGAGCCCCCTTGATCCAAGGCTCATGCGTTCAAAGCAGCTCTCCTTTACCAGGGGGAATGCTCTGACATGGCTTCCTGAGAAGCGCGTTGATTGGCTCGTGTGTGACGTAATCACGAGCCCTGACCGAACGGCTGCCCTGCTCTCAAACTGGCTGAGCCGCTCTCTGTGTCATAACTTCTGCGTGACGATAAAGTTCAAAGGAGATCCGGACCTAACGACCCTGGCCTCGATACGCGAACTTCTGGGACGCTACTGTGTGCGCTGGGATGGGAAGCAGCTCACGCACAACAAAAATGAGGTTACGGTGGTCGGAGAGGTCCGCTGACCTACCACTCTCCTCGCACCTCGAAGAGCACAGCGCTGCGTAAAGGGTCGTACCGTAATCTGCCAGTGTCAACGATCGTAAGATGTGGAGCGACGAGCGTCTGATCGTTTGGCTCCAAGTGAAACTCCACGAGCTTCGCCCCCTTCTGCTTCTGTGTTAGGTGGTAGCCGTCGGCATCACTTCGGATGCTAAATTTGACCGCGTCCCGTGCTCTCTGCAGGGTCTTCACAACCTGACGATACGTCTCCCTAAGCTCTGAGTTGTTGAGCGTTGAATTGATCGCATCTGTCGTCTGCACAGTAATCACGCGCTGCGCTGCTCGACTCAAGACGGTATCATCAATATCGTTAGGATTCCGGGTAGGATTTGACTCCAGCTGAAGACGCCGGACCCCATCGACATAGAAATTATCAAATATCCCTGAGCGCCCATTATGCGCCTCCAAGACGGTTCCTACCCCCGATGCCACATCCGTGGTCACGCCTGGACTCATGCTGCTTGACCCTGGTGAGCCGCCAGCATCCCTAAAGAGGAGTAGTTTTCGCTGCTTCTCTTGGCACAGACCGGCCGACCCGCTCAAAATAGTGAGCGATACTAACGAGATAAATACGGTGACCACCTCGGTCGGGAGTCGCATCGAGGATGCCTGTAGTGATGGAGCCTACCAGGAGAGTCGGCAACAAACCCCCTCCACTTGAGGAAACAAGGCAAAACATCGCCTCACCCCCGCTTTCCTTGAGATCCCCCCTTGCTTACAGACCCCGGCACCTCGCATTCTAGACCAATTATGCCAACAGTACCCGTGTATCGCGCCCACCCATGGCACGGCATTCCGATCGGAGACGACGCTCCGGTCACCGTGACCTGCTACATTGAGATCGTCCCGACGGACACCGTCAAATTCGAGGTCGACAAAGAATCCGGGATATTGAGAGTAGATCGACCCCAAAAATACTCAAACCACTGCCCGACCCTCTACGGCTTTATTCCACAGACACTGTGCGGAGACGGCGTTGGAGCGCTCTCCGCCAAGGCGCTCAAGAAACGCAGCATCCGCGGCGACGGAGACCCGATGGATATCTGCATCTTAACCGAGCGACCGATCCTGCACGGTGATATACTGGTACGGGCCCGTCCAGTTGGCGGCTTTCGCCTGATTGATGGTTCGGAGGCGGATGACAAGATCATCGCCGTGCTCGAAGGGGACGACGTGTACCGAGAAGTTGACGATGTATCTCAATTACCTGCCGGCATACTGGACCGCTTACGCCATTACTTCCTGACCTACAAGGAGATTCCTGGGGTACACAGAGCGCCCAAGGTACGAGTCACCGATCTCTACAACCGCAAGGTAGCGCACACCACTATCAAGAAGAGCATGGAGGATTACCGAAAGTTTGTGATCGGGACGTAACGGAATCCTGTGATTGTGTGCCGTGAGCGCAACTACTAACGTAGCCACCTGGTTCCAGGCGGAGCTAGAAACTCCATGGTCTATGAAAGCTTATTCCGGTTTCGTATTTTACCTCGCTTTCCTGGGTCTCTTTTTGCCCGCCCGGGCCCTTTCCTGTTGACCTCTCTCGGCCCCTGAACGATACTCGCGCTTCGCCTTTTGAGCGAACCTGCTTGCGTTGTACAGCCACCTCAAAACCATGGAAAACTTCCGCCGATCCAAAGACTCCAGAAGCCGTAACGACGACCGCGAGTACCCACAGGGCCGTAAACCCCCGCAAGCGATAGACGCAGAGGAATCAGTCCTCGGTAGTATCTTGCTCGACAACCAGGCGATCAATATCTGCCTGGAGAGGGTTCGAGCAGAGGACTTCTACAAAGGAGCCCACCAGACGATCTTTGAAGCGATGACAACTCTCGCTGACCGTCGTGAACCGATCGATATCGTAACGCTCGGACAACAGCTTCGTAGCATGGGCCAGTTAGAGAACATCGGAGGACAGCAGGTGCTCTCCTCGCTCGCTTCAAGCGTTCCCAACGCTGCCAACGTCGCCTACTACGTTAAGGTGATCAAAGAGATGGCGGTCCGAAGGCGGCTGATCCACGAGTCAACCGACATCATCAGCTCTGCCTTTGAGCTCGAAGGAGATATAGAGGAGTTCTTGGACGGTGCAGAGCAGCGCATCCTTGGGGTATCGGACTTACGGGTCAGCCAATCGTTTCACCGCGTAGGCGACGTCGTACAGGACTCAATCCGGTTGGTGGAAAAGCTCTACGACCAGAAGGAGCCCGTAACCGGGGTTCCAAGCGGGCTCGACAAACTGGATAAGATGACCGCGGGGTTTCAACCCTCTGACCTGATCATCGTAGCAGCGCGCCCTTCGATGGGAAAAACCGCGCTCGTTCTCGGCTGGAGCCAGTTCGTCGGCATTTACTATCGCAAACCCGTGGCGTTCTTTTCACTTGAGATGTCCAAAGAGCAGCTTGTACTTCGTATGCTGTGCAGCGAGTCGCGGATCAACAACTCTAGTGTCCGCACAGGTGAGCTCACCGAGCGAGATTTTGCTCGTATCGTTGACGGAGCGAGCCGGATCTCAGAGGCCGAGATATTTATCGACGACACCCCCGCCCTGACGATCACCGAGCTGCGCGCCAAAGCGCGTCGACTACACCGTGATCACCCCCTTGGGATGATAGCCGTCGACTACCTGCAGCTCCTCAGAAGCCCAGCCTACAGCAACTCGCGTGAACAGGAGATCTCTGATATCTCGCGATCGTTGAAGGCGCTCGCAAAAGAGCTTAACGTCCCAGTTATCGCCCTCTCGCAGCTCAATCGCTCGGTAGAATCGCGCAACGATAAACGCCCGATGATGTCTGACCTGCGTGAATCAGGTGCGATCGAGCAGGACGCCGACATCATCATGTTCATCTACCGTGACGAGGTCTACAACAAAGAGTCGCTCGACAAAGGGGTAGCTGAGATCATCATAGCCAAGCAACGTACCGGCCCCACCGGAGCGGTTAGAGTAGCATTCTCGGGTGAATACACCCGCTTTGATAACCTTGAAGAGAGCGATATGGATTCGTTCGCCGTCGTAGGTTCGAACGACGCGTTCTAGGAAATCAAAGCTTGAGCTACAACGGTATCCAATCCACATCGTTACGACATGCGAGAAAGCTCGGGTTAGCATAGTGCGGCTTTCCATAGCGCAGCTCTTCGCCGGTTTCTGCCACCAGGAGCTTGCAACCCGCTTCGTTGAGTAAGCAGTGGCCAGCGGCAGTATCCCACTCCATCGTCCTTCCAAGACGGGTATAAATATCCGCACGCCCCTCAGCTACGCGACAGAACTTAATTGAGGAACCGCTGCACACCGTCTCGCGAACTCCAAAAACCTCAAGCCACGCACTATCATCCGACGAACGATGCGAACGACTAACTGCGGCGATTAGATCCCTAGTCGCCCGTTCATTATTGATACGGCTCGTAATTCCCCGCGCAATGCGGTACGCCCCCTGCCCCTGCACCGCCATATACAGCTCACCAGAAACCGGGATACCGACCACACCCAGGACCGGAACACCGTCGGCTATCAGGGCGACATTTACCGTGAACTCACCGTTACGGGCGATGAACTCCTTAGTACCGTCAAGAGGATCTACCAGCCAGAACAGATCAGGTGCAATTTGGGCAGCACTCTCCCCCTCCTCACACACCACGGGGATACCGGTGGTAGCTAAACCACGCTCAAGTAGTGCGGCTGAGGCTAGGTCCGCCTCCGACACAGGTGAGCCATCGGCTTTCTTGGTGGCTGATACCTCAGTGCGCCCGTAGATTGAAAGAATCACATCGAACGAGCGACGCACCAAGTCGACAACGAATTGTGGCCCCCCGAACTCCTTTACCCTCTGCCGCCACTCCTGGCCAACACCAGGCCGCTCCAGGGCCCTTGAAAATCGATCCATCTGATAATGATACCGGGGCTCAAATTCTATGTCGACAGAGTAATTGAACAGCTGTAAAATCAAGGGATTACGACCACACACAGGGCCTGGTCGCGACCATCATAAGACCTTCACAAGGACCCTCTTCAGGAACCGTTTATCATAGGCGATAGCATGGCAGGCACAGTTTCCCTTACCTTTTCCTCCGACGGCGCCGTTGCCACCCTCTCGTTGGGGAGCACCGAAGAGCGCGCGATAACGCTAACCCCCGAGCGGATCAACTCATTCGTTGAGGCGGTGAAACAGGTAGAAGCCTCAAGCGCCAAAGGACTTGTGATCCGAGCTCCGTCACCCGACTCGTTCTGCGTTGGAGCTGATATTTCGCTCATCCAGAGCGTCGAAGACCCCAAGCACGGAGCCGAACTAGCCGCGCAGGGCCAACGCGCATACGACCTCCTTGAAGATCTCACCTGTACTACCGTAGCCGCGATCGGTGGCCCGTGCGTAGGGGGTGGCTGCGAATTAGTACTCGCGTGCGACTACCGCATCATCACCGACTCCGCATCAAGCTCGATCGGACTCCCTGAGACGAAGCTTGGAATCCTGCCCGGATTCGGAGGCACATATCGCATGCCGCGTGTTGTAGGGCTCCCCAAAGCCCTTGATATCATCCTCGCCGGCAAGACGCTTCGATCACAACAAGCAGTAAAGAGCGGCCTCGTCGATGAGGTTGTATCCACCGATAAACTGTACGAGGTAGCCGAAGCGATCGCGCGCGGCGTGAAGCGACCAAAGCGCCGCAAGCGTGCGCTTCTCGACAGACTGCTGAGCAGCACGACGCTCGGAAGGGCCGTGGTCAAGTCACGTGCACATCAAGCGCTTATGAAACAAACGAAGGGAGCCTATCCTGCTCCACCTCGCGCCCTAACCCTCACCGCAGACGGCTTGGGCCGCTCGCGCGCGCACGCGCTTCAGCTCGAAGCCACGGCCCTCGGAGAGTTAATAGTAAGCCCTGAAAGCAAAGCGCTCGTGAACCTCTTTTTCCTGACTGAGGCCGCCAAAGGTCTCGGAAAATCCTCACGCAAAGCGATCGAAGGGCTCGATGCGCTGGTTGTGGGTGCGGGGATCATGGGTGCCGGCATCGCAAGCTCCCTCGCAAAAGGCTCTCACCGCGTGATCGTCAAAGACACCTCTGATGCAGCGCTCGAGCGAGGTCGCACTCACGTCAGTAAAGAGCTCTCAAAGCTGCGGTACCTCTCCTCACTCGAGCGCGGTAACGTAGCCTCTAAGATCGACTGGCTGCAATTCTCGAGCCCGACCATGTCGCGTACCGGCATCGCAATCGAAGCAGTGTTCGAGGATATGCAGCTCAAGAAAGAGATCTTCGCTGCCCTTGCTCCGAAGGTCAGCCCCGATTGCATCCTCGCCACCAACACCTCATCGCTCTCCGTAAGCGAGATGGCGAGCGCTATCGACCGCCCCGAACGCTTTATCGGTATGCACTTCTTTAATCCGGTGGAGAAGATGCCACTGGTCGAGATCATACGTGGCGAAAAAACCAGCGACGAGACCGTAGCCAAAGTCGCGGCGCTCGCGACCGAGTTGGGTAAATTTCCGATCGTAGTGCGTGACGTACCAGGATTCCTCGTCAACCGCATCCTCATCCCCTACCTCAACGAGGCCACCTTCCTGCTTCAGGAAGGGTACACCGTTGAGCAGATTGACCGAGCTGCCCTCGATTTCGGAATGCCGATGGGCCCCCTGCGACTGCTCGATGAGGTCGGCCTCGATGTAGCAACGCACGTCTCAAAGGTGATGATAGACGGCTACGGGGAGCGGATGGCAGGAGCCAAATTCGCCGAAAAACTCCTTGCTGCGGGCAGAAAAGGACGCAAATCGCTTGCGGGCTTCTATGATTATAAGGGCAAGGAGAGCGTACCGTGGAGCGGTCTCACAGCAGCTCTCAATCTACCGAGCGCCCCACCCTCCCAGCACACGAACAAGGAGATAACCCAACGCCTGATCTATCACCTCGTCAACGAAGCCATGAAGTGCCTTAACCAGGGGGTGGCAGGTGACGACCGTGAGCTCGCGAAGAAACAGATCGACCTTGGAACGGTGATGGGGATAGGGTTTCCCCCCTTACGTGGAGGGGTCCTGTACTATGCCGAACACGTAGGATTGGATACGATTCGCGCTCAGTTAGTTGATTTCGAGCGGCGCTTCGGTGCTCGGTATGCCCCCTTCTAAGGAAGCGAGGCGAAACAACGCATCTGCACAGCGAGCTTTATATTTCCAAGAGCCGAGTGCTAGAACATCCGGGTTGAGGTTGTGTTATGGGTGAGAGAGAGTATTCCGGCCAGATGAATAAGACGATGAATTCAACCAGGATCGTGGCGCTTTCGCGAGCAGCTGACAGGGAGCCAGTACATGCGCATCGCAGGGTACTTGCAGAGATGATGATAGAGCAGTCCCCCGAGGACCTGCACGGATGGTTCCATATCGCAACCCATGCGCCGTATGATTTTGAACGAGTTGAGCAGTTAGCTGCCAAGCTAAGAGCCCTAGAGCCCAGGGTTAATGACCCAGAGGATCGATCTGGGGTGTCGCAACGAACGATATTTGTACGTGCGGCAGAGCGATGTGCCGAGATCTTCTTGGAGGATCATAGCGAGGGTGTAGCACTCGAATTTTTTCAAAAGGTGCGCGTTGCAGCACCCGAGAGAGTGGTGGCTATTGGATGGAAGGCAACCCTTGCCCTCGTGGCACAAAAGCAAACCGAGGAGGCTCGGAGCTGGTTGTCCCCCCCTGATGCAAAGCTTCCCTTTCCTTTGGGTGATTTTGCAAATCGAGCTCTCATCGATTTAATCTCAACATCATCCGATGTTGAGCAGCAGGAGATCGTGCAGAGAGTAAAGGGGAGAAACGCATACCTCGCTGAATTCCTGAGTGCGGAGAAGCGAATCCCAACAAAGATGCCCGCACGCCCCAAGAGGATATATCAAGGCTCGAAGTATGAGGCGTTGATGTACCTTGAGGTGGCGCTGCCTACCTGGTTGAAACATATCTCAGCGGTTCAGGCGTTTCACGAATATGGGGGCACGCGTCGGCCAGCGGGGCGGGTGTCCGCGATATCACCATCGTCCGTGACGAACATCACGCCACAGAAGGGGCCAAGCCTAGAGGAATTTCGGGCGAAGGTGGCACATTATAACTTCTCAGCACCGGATCTTCGATATCGCGTGGCTGTTGTGGAAAATCCTGAGCTATGGATGTACTTCTTCGCGCTAGCTCAGAGATGGTGGGAGCAGCGGGTTTGGGAAACGGTCGGCAAGCGAGAGACCTTTGGGTTATCTCTCCATGCCCTGGGGGAGCGCTTCGTGAATTCTAAGCACAAGATCGTAAGCACGATGGGAATCCTCGGTCAGTCATGTGGAGTACACATGTTCGATTCTGAGGAGGATTATGGCCAGTTGACCCGTAAGCATCCCGAATCGCCTGTCCATCAAGTCAGATCGGCTCAGAGTTTTTCATCGATAAGCTTCGAGTATGTCCCGATTGAGGAGATAGGCGAGGAGATGCGTTGTGTGCTCTCTACATGCAGGGTCGAGCCGATCGGGCCGACTAGGCTGGTGCCGGAGGTCCGACGCTACAGGGCTGGGTTCATGTATGCTTTACCGGTAGAGGGTCGGCTCGTGGAGCTGATCTATGCGCTGTATTCAAGCCTCGTGATACATCGAGATCTTCAAGATGGTCACGATATGTGGAGTGGTGTGGGTGAGGAATCTCTCCTTGTGGCGTCTATCCCGTTTCCCGAGATTCATCGTTGGGCGTCAAAGGTTGAAGTCAAGGAGTATGCTGCCCACCCGGTTCTCAAAGGGGCGCGATTCAAACACAGTGAGGTACGCACATCGATACTGAGGGCTTCCCGTATCGATGCCGAGTGGCAGGTAAGCTGGACATATGTACCAGGCTGGGTGGCAGGCACTAAGGATGTGCCCGCGATTTCGCCGGTGGTGCTGGTAGTTGTCGATAAACGATCTGGGGCAGTGATCTCCTTTAAGCAAGGAGGACAAGGTATTTCGTTGGGCGATCTGTTCGTTCAAGCGTTAGTCGATACCGTACGGAAGACCGGATCAAAGCCTAAGCAGATCCGCATAGACGGCTCGATCGATTATTCTGCAGTAGGTGCGATACTTAAAGCAGCCGGAATACGACTGATTGAAGATCCTCACCCCGAAGGCGCGGAGCAGGCGTTGGTAGGCTTGATAGACCATATGCGCACAGGGGCAGATCGCGTGCTGGTATGAGGAAGTGCTCCTAAGGCACTGCTATTGGGAGGTTTTTCTTGTTTTCTCGACAGGCTGCCTTGCGCTGGTATTGCAGCTATCAAGTAATGTATCATCGGGCTCTGCCTTATGAGTGTGCTAGCTGAACCACCCTTCGAAGAAGCAAAAGCGCGCGATCCGCGCTATCAGCGTCTCTTCGATTGCCTCGACATGTTTCAGTGCGATCTGTTCGACCTGTTCGATAGGAGGGTCGCCACGCGAGGTTTTGAGGCTGCCCTTTCCGGGCAGGTCTCGAAGATCTCCATCACGCATTGCTCTCCGAACGATCTGCGAATCTCAGGAACCGTCAAGAGCAGCGGGAGTTGGGTAGTGTCGTGTCTCATGAGCGTTGCAGGTGAAGATGATAATGATATAGAGCTCGATCTGCAATGTTCGTGCGCAGACGATGACCGTTGTGAGCATGCGTCAGCGATCCTCGAGAGTTTTTTCGATAGCGCTGTTGCAATAACGTTACCAGAGGAGGGGCCGCAGCATGTGGCGTACTGTTCCGAGGATTTTGAAACGGTCTCGTGTGCTGGGGGCGTGACGTTCTCTCCTGACGATGGGCAGCTCCTGATCGGTCTTGAAGTGCTGTCAGTACGGCAGGCCACGCGCTGGGGAGGATCTGGCTCGTTTGGAAAGACGATCTTCACTACCCGGGGAGATCTATTGCTGAAAGCAGTTGCGCTGGGGCGGTGTTTTCTCCCGAATAGCCGAGTGCCCCTGGAGTTAGGGGCTACGCTCGCAGTTCAACAGGGGTGGCGCACGACTGCCAAAGGATATCGCGAAGCGGCAATTCTCGGGATACCGGACGGGGCTGAGCTTCTCAATGCGCAACCGGCCCCACTGTACGTTAATGTGAAGTCTGGGACGGTTGGTACCGTGGTGGTAGATGGGGCAGCGGTCCCGGTCCCGGTATGGGTTGGCTTGCCGAGGGTCAAGCTCGAGCAATCGAGCTCATTGCTGGAAACGCTCCGTAGCCTCGGATTGTCAACTTTAGGTCTCGCGCAAGCGACGACCGAAGGAGCGGCCCCGAGCCCGGCTATCCCGCGCGTGAGGGTGGCGGCCATCTCAGCCACTGAGTACGCACACTACGTGGGGGTGGGAGCGAGTTTGGGAGCTTCTGACCGCCCCGAGATCATACGACTCGGTGAGGATCCTTCCAAGGTGTATGCTTTTCGGCTCTCGTTTCTGTACGGTGAGACCGAAGTGACGCGTCTCGATTCGATCATGAGTATCTCAGAACCGAAATCCCCTGGAGGGCAACTGCTCAGGAACTTAGCTTTCGAGCGTGGTGCCGAGCAGACGCTCCAACAGCTTGGCCTCAAACCGTTTCATACCCTGCCGTATGCTCGGCACTCGAGCCCCCGTGGGCTGCTCGGTATTCACTCATACGATGTCGATTACTACGTAGCGTTGCTGCACTGCGTCAGGGAGCTTGTCGTTCGTGCAGAGGCGCATGGCTGGCATCTCGATCTACCACCAGAGCTCACGCCTATTGAGGTGCAGGCTTTTCAAGCTGGTGAGGTCCGTCTCTTCTTGATGAGTCTCAAGGCGGGCGGGGTTGGCATTAATTTGACCCGGGCTGACACCGTGATCCTGTATGACCCCTGGTGGAATCCTGCTGTTGAGGCCCAAGCTATCTGCCGTGCCCATCGAATCGGTCAGAGTAATCCGGTTTTTGCATATCGTCTTATCGCTCAGGGCACGATCGAGGAGAAGATTCAGGAGCTTCAGATTCGTAAGAGGGCTCTAGTAGAGAATCTCCTCGCCGAAAATGAGCGCCCACCAGAGCTGAGTGAGGAGCTCGTTGACTTCCTCTTTGCCCCTATTGATCGGTAGGGACGCGCTGCTACACGATCCGTTCGGATCAGCTGGCCGCGCTTCCTCTCGAGAGGCAAAAAAGGTCTTGTTTTCTTCAGTTTCTGTCCTGGTGGATAGAAACTACGTAGCCTCCCATATCGACACAACACTGTGCACCGGCACATCGTTTATCGTGGCAGCATGCACATCCGCTACGGTGTATATCGTTGCTCCGCGATCGACGTAGTGACCCTTGATATGCTCAAAGACAAACGGTCGGTTCGATAGGGCGATACGCCATGAGTCGTCCTGCGGAACTACGATCGTGTCAATTCCGCTGGCGCTTGCAATGTGGGAGAGGTACGTGACGAAATGGTGAAAAACATCACTTGTCCTGACCTTCTTAAGAAGTTGACTCGAGGGGTTAAAGCCCCGGATCATCAGGGCTTGCCGCTCTCTACCCTGCTCATCTTTAATGGTGATCTCAACCACTAACGAGCCGCCTGCAAAGGATGTCGAGAGGGTCTTATCGGGATTTTCGGTCTGCCTCGTAAAGTATACAAACACAAGGTTCGGATGGCGCTCGATGAGATCAGCGGTTTGAACGAGACAGGTGTCGCAGATATAACCGGCAAATTCAGTTAAGACGCCACGAGTCGGGAAGAATCCTACGCGTAGTGGCTTGTCCTTCCGGATGGGTACCGACTCGTATCTCCGATATTCATCCGCTATATAGCGATGAAGGGTACCAAGATGTAGCTTTGATTTAATCTCGTCCCGTACCACCGGATCTGCTACACAGGTGATGTTGTCTTTGAGACCACCGGATAATCCCTCAACGAGAAACTCTACCGTGCGCAGTAGCTTCTCTCGTGTATCCTTAAGCCCAGAGTCTCTCGTTACAGCCTTTGATTTCTGAAAGTATCGGTCGTTGTACAACAGTTGCGCTAAAAAGCGGCCCTCTGCATCCTGATTGAGCGGTGCCGGAGGATGCCTTCGCAGACGACCGTAGAGCGGACTCACTAAGGACATGGCAGATTGCAGCTTGCTAGTGACTTCGCCGAATGCTGATAACACATCGGGATCCGACACAACTTCCGAGGGAGCCTTTATGGTCGGGAGCTCAATCACAGGAAGCGGCTTCCAGTGCGGCTGAAGCGGACTGAGAGAGCCTCGTCTCCGCGCATGGGCAAAGTTAAGCATGACCTCGTGCGCGGGACGGGATGAGGTAAATTCGGCATGACCGACACTAAGTAGTATGCAGAGCAGGAAAACATCGATCGGTGTCGCGGGTACGATGTCCGGTCGATTGGAGCTAAAGATATCCCTCTTACATCTTTGTATAAACGGGGCGATACCTTTAGTCAGTACAGTATCAACCATGCTGTCCAAGAGAGTATGATTATGTAGATAAGGAAGTTGGCCGAAGCTCGCCATCATGTGTTGCAGCGGTGCTATGCGCCACCCGTGGTGCTTGAACTCAGTTACGTAGGTCTTAAAAATGGCGTACAGCTTTTCAAGAGAGATGTGGTTAATCCAGCCTGAAGATGCCGGGCTTTTCATAACCTTGGAGAACTCAAGATATTCCCAATACTGGGTAAGATCGGCATCAGAGGTTACATCCTGTAAAAGGAGCTTTAATGTGCTGGCGAGATCGTGTGGAGTGGGATAGCTCCCCTGCCCCGGCTTAAAGCAGCTCCACGAGGAGAGAATATCCTCGCCGCTGTCTACCATGTACGGCATGATACAACCTTGCAAAGCAGCTCGAACCTCGCGAGTCATATCTTTGTCATAAAAGCCGGTGTTTAGTAAATTCACCGTGAAGACGTCCCACCAATTACTTGAAAGGATTATACGGTTAGCGAGCGAGTAGAGCAGCTCCTCGCATTTCTCTGGGTCGCACGCCTCCATCTCCGAGAGCATCTGAGCAAACGTAGACTGGGTACTACCGAATGAGTCAGATGAAGGAAAGTGTGCTTCGAACAGCTCTTTCTGCTGGTGACACGCATCGTGGGCGGCTGAACAGAGTAGCTGAGCGATGGTTGCGACTGCTTTGAATCTCCGTTCAGGCGGAAGCTGTATCTGATCTATACAGCTATAGAGTCGTTTAGCCGCAAGGCAGGCATGAGCCACGTGCTCGGGATAGCGGAGACACAAGATGATGAAATTATTGAATAGGATATCCGCGGTCGATATCTTTAATTCCTCAGCAGCTGAGAACAGCAAGCGTATAATATTCGGAAACAGAGCAACACACCCCTTAAGGCTTCTTTTGCTGGGCTCTGATACGAGCGCAGCCAGTTCTAGCTGGATACCGATCAGCCCCGGAGACAGTGGTGCGATTGGCTGTTCATGAAAAACCGTGGGCCCATAAAAAACGAGGTAGTTCTGGTAAACGTCATGTTGTTCCAAGGCCGCGTATCTAAAGATTGAAAACCTTAAAAAGCTATCAACGTACCTCTCCGGAAGAGTGCCAGTACCAGAAGCTAGATGGTCGATCAAAGCAGCGCGTACCTTGAGCGCACCCTCGGACTCAATCAACACACTAACACGCAAACCCCAATCGATCGGATCACCCGCCAATAAATCAATCGGGACAGTCGGCAAAACATTCGCTGCCGAGCAGTCAAACACCTGAGTGAGTAATGCACGGATCAGCTCGCTATCAAGAAACTGTTTTGCGCCTTCCTCTTTGAGGACTCGTTCTACTCCGGTGTATGATTCTATCAGGCGTTGAAAAATATCACCGGTATTCGCATAGGTCAGGCACACTGCGGGAAACTGAGGATGACATGCCAGGCGCCTAACGATCTGCTGAGCCTCATCGGATAGCGCACAAAGCATCTTACCAGGCACGTCTGAAAAGCTCGAGATGGTCTCTGGAATCGAGTGCAGAGGTAAGAAAAGCGATATATCAAAGGCGCGTAGACTATCCTGTATAGCGCTTGTAGCTAAGAACATAGTGCTGGCTACCATTCGTGGCAGGTCGCCGGAGCCTCTGTACGAGATGAGCCCTTTGTAGGATTCGACATCAACTGCACTTTGGCCCTTTGTGGCCGGCTCTGCGAAATCTCGCTCAAGACCCGAGAGGATCTGTCTATCGTGTGGATGACATCGTTCAAAAAATGATGCTGGCTCGGGCATAATTCCCCAGAAAGCGCGGCATAGACCGACATAAGCCGTGTCTGCCCTGACCGAAGATTCGAGGATCTGCCAACTCTTGTGGGCCTGGTAAGCATCCTTCGACAGAAGCATTCCCCCAAGGGTAGAAAAGCTCTTAACAACCCGTTCTATATTTTCCAAGCCGATCTTCTCGACGTACGCGTCCGAAAGCGACCGACAAAACTGGATGGCAGATTCGCGGTCGAATATCGGGAGCGCGTGTTCTCGTTCGAGGACCAACCTATTGTGCTCAAGCACTGCGCGACTCAATGATATACTCTCATCCCTCGTCAGTGGGTTCGATGGCAGAGCTGCCGTACACAGGTCGGCCATAATAGGTGCGAGTCGCGAAAAGATCTCGGCTTGAGCCAGCGATACGACCTCGTTCCCTTTTTCAGTAAACGCACTTGATTCAATACGAGCGTAGTACAGCTCGCGCACAACGCTTTGGTTCTCCTCTGCAATTCTTCTCAGAAGCACATGAGTTGTATGATACAGGCTCTCTGAGGCCTGGCTGTCGAGCTGGGCCAAGCCGAGCGCGGATGCGTGCTCCACCTCAACAAGCATGTCGCTTAGTGACTGATGGGGCGCGTCGGCCGAAGCAGCCATACCGTGGAGTTCAGTTCCTAGCGCTGGATACCTCTGGCGCAAGGTATCGCGTATGTCCAGTAGTGCACGTAACAGATGATATTTCGGATGCCCATCCTTGAGGAGGTCGGGAAAGGTATCCCGTTCAGTTATCTCGTGGGCCGGGGAGTGAGGTTTGTATGAGGGGTCCATGAACGAGCTTTAGGCAAGCGAGATACTACGAGCGACCACACAAGCACGCTCCACCACCAGATAGTAGCGGTGGCCGATGCTCTACTCAACTGGGCCCTTGCTGCTCGAGCTACCCTCGTAAGGTGCTGGTTTTGCCAGGAAAACTAGGGGGTCACCCGCTTCCTAGACGATCATACCAGCGTATCTAACATCTTCCGTAGTAACGTTCTGATCTCATACAAACGGCTCTTGACGGTTCCAACGGGGATCTTCAGGAGGCACGCGAGGGTGTCGACCGATGGGATGTGGTTGTCGAGATAGGCTTGACACGTCTCAGCGAGGTGCGGAGGAAGTTTGCAAGCACACTCTCTCAGCACCGACCGGAGATCTGCCACCTCCACCTCTGTACTAGGTTCAGGAATGCGCTTGTCAACGATCACACATTCATCGGGAAGTGCGCTGGTCGGTGCACGCTCACGGCGGCTTTTACTCCTACAGAGGAAATCGATAGCTGCGTTTCGTGCGCAGGCCTGGATGTATGCCGTCGTTGCATTCGGATCCCGTATGGAAAGATCTGCGCTCAGTAAGTTACGTACGGCTTCTTGGGATATATCGTCACGATCATGTTCACTGAGATACCGAAACTTCATGCGTACATAGTCACTGGCGATTCGAAGCACCGTACGCCACAGCTCTCCCTCTGCATGAGAGGAAAGAGAGCCTTCCTTCCATCCGCTGACTAGCTTACTCAGCGCCAGAGATTGCTCCGCCCTAGGGGCGCTAGGGCGACTGTAACCTGCATCAACCATACTACGTATCGTAGGCGCACAATCGTGGCTAACCAAGGAAAAACGCAGAGCTCCAGCAGCATCCCTAGCGAGAGCGAATCAGTACCGGCTCCCCCTTCTCTATCACTTTCAATGACGCTTCGCTCCAAATCACCCCCTGAGGTTGTACCGTGAGCTTCCCCGTGACACCTGTAAAGTCCGAGATCGCGCGAAAGCGTTGTAGGGCCTCGGTACGCGTGTCAGCTTGAAACGCAGCTGCCAACATCCGCAGGCTATCATAGGAGTGTCCCGCACCAGGTGTGACGGCCCTGCCGTATCTGCGTTGGAACCTCTCTCTAAACTCCTTGTGCGGGGTGGCAGAGTCAACGAACCATCCCCCCTCAAAAGGGGCAGTATCGTTGGCAAGTCCGAATGCCTCGATGGAGGTGAAGGGAGCCGTTATCCCTAAGGCGCGCGCTTGCTTGGCAAGCAGCTCTATCTCTGGTGAAAGCCCAAGGATAAGGAGGGCTCCAGGCTTTTTACTCGATACCCGTAGGAGCATGCTTCTGAAATCGGTTGTTCCCTTCTCAAAGAGCTCTACCGCCCCCACCTGTACCTGACCACGTGCTCGCTCCTCCAAGGCACGCACGATCCGTATAAAGCCGGATTCTTGAGCTGCCAAGATAGCCAGCGACTTCTCGCTACCTACTGCTCGAGAATAGTGTTCGAGAAACTTGGCAACTCCTTGCTCGGCTGTAAGGTAGTTCACAAAGCTATAGCTGCCATCAGCGACCTCTGGTTCACTACAGATCCCGATGTGTAGAACCCCCGCTCGGTTGGCGATCGGCCGTAGGAGCGTCCCTACCCCCGAGAGTATTGACACAAGAGCATCAACCTTAGTGACCGTTACAAGGGTGGACCCTAACCGAGCACTGGTAGCGAGATCCCCTCGATTATCCTCGAAAAAAAGCTCTATATGCATGCCCTCCGCTCGCAGATCCTCCTGTGCCAGCACCGCGGCATCTCGGATCCCTTGACCCAGAGAGGCCCACTCCCCTGAAAGAGGGAGGATAAAACCGACCTTCAGACTGAAGTCGGCTCTGACGGAGAAGGGGAACAGAAAACACACGAGCGGTACCAAGATGGCGTGGTGTAATCGGGCGATAATCGAAGCTCAAAAACTAATAAACTGTCCTGCGTTAGCATCAATCGTTTCCCCGGTCATGACGGTACTCATCGTGGAAGCCAGGAATAGGATTATCTTTGCTATATCGTTTGGCTGACAGAGGATCCCTAAGCGATTGCGGGCCCGCATCTCCTCCAATGAAGTGCTCGTAGCTTGTGCAAGCATCGCTGTTCCTTCGATTGCTCCTGGAGCTACCGCGTTGATGCGAATGCCGAGTGGCGCAAGGATCTTTGCATACCCCATCGTGAGCCCCACGATACCGGCTTTGGCAAAGGAATAATCTATGACAGCAATCTCGGCTCCGTAGCGGCCGGCGCTCGAGCCGACGTTCACTATGTTTCCACCCCGTGACATCAACTTAACGGCATATTCGATAGTATGCACGACCCCTCGGCCATTCGCCGCGAGCATCCGCTCCCAACGCGCATCATCGATCACCGTTTTGTCGAGTGGGGTCTCTTGAGCGCCGTAAAATTCACACGCTCCTGCGATGTTGAGCAGTGCGTCAATTGAGCCGTGCTCCCCTCGGATGGTAAGAAAGCTTCTCTCGAGCGCTGCGCGATCAGTTACATCGGTTGGGTAGTACCAAGCTTGACCTCCTGCATCGTGTATCTCTTTGGCAAGCGCAGAGCAATCACTGCGTGCCAAGAGTACCACGTGTGCACCAGCCGTAAGAGCAAAGAGTCGTGCGCATGCGCTCCCTACCCCACCGCTACTACCCGTGATGACAACCCTTTTATTGTGAAGGCCGAAGAAATCGGTCGTGTGCATCTGGCTTTTCCCTCGAAGTCGTACACCACGGGCCGAGGCTAGCAGAGCAGCGCTACGAGCTAAAGAGTTTAGGCGGCTTTCTTCCCTGAACCGATCTTCCATCGGCTGTAATAGAAGTCGAGCGCCCCGGGGTACACCTGATCGACCTTATCGAGGATCATCCCGAGTACGCACTGACGATCTTCGTCAAGCAGGTGTGGGTTAGGCAGCTGTACGATAATGCTGAAGGCGATCTCCTTCTCGTGAACGAGGTAGCGAGCTGCCTGTGAGAACTTCGCTGCTATATCGATGATGCTAAATGCGACGTTGTGCTCAATCGCTATGTGAAACCCGATACCCAGTTCACGCAACACCTGATGAACGATCGCTGGGGATATCTCTCCGGGATAGTTAGTAATCCCGAAGCACCATCCGTCGATCTCTATCTCAAAAACCTCGTCGTAACGGTCCCTAACTGGAAACATAGAATGAACCTTTTTATGCTGCTACTGTTAGATGTGATTCCTCCGATACGAGAGCAAAGAGCATGGCAGGGTTTATATCGATATCACATGTACTCGATGCGAATCTCTGAGCGCCGGCCGGAGGAACTGAGAGTACCGGCTCTTCCGCATGCTGGGCTCTACCCCCATTTTTCTGGTTACACGCTTCAACCGCTACGGTCATGTAAGTCGTGGCCGCACACATTATCCAGTTAAGTGCCGGTCTCGGATCCTTCATCGATTCCGGCAGAGCCGTGAGCTGCTGTAAACCTGGGTACTTTAACGCCTCCTTTCTAACAGTGTCCGTAGCTGTTTCCTGCCGCACAGTGAGCCCTCCTCCCGAACGCTCAAAGCTGATTGCAAACGCTTTATCGACGCGTTGGTAGAGGTCCCCTGACTTATCTAAAGTCTGCGATGTCCTAGAAACCATCGCAGCTTCGGTATCCTCGCTGCTACCTGCCTCAATACGACCCTTCCCTTTACCAGAACCGCCATTGGAAAAGACCTGGGTCGCGGAGCCTACGGACTGTCCTACTGCTGCCGAGCTATCTACTTGGCCCCGGACTAGACCCGAATCAAAAGCGGCGCCCGTTAGCACCCCATCGGCACTACTAGGATCCGCTTCCTTATCATCCACGGACCGCGGCGCCATGCTTGCACCATCGCTCTGATTCTGCTGCTCATCCCTTAAGCCTTCAACCACCTCTCCGAACTGATTCTCCAGAGCGCTAACGACGCGTGGGTTCTTGTTGTGGGATAACAGTCGCAGCTGAGTAATTGCCGCTATCTCTTGCCGCTCCGTGAGCAGGTCATTTTTATCTGCTGCCTTTTCTTGCGTCACCTGTTTTTGAGCCTTATCAACCATATAGGCTTACTTTATAACCAGAGCCCCACTTAATCAAACAATAAGAATCCTTATCGCTATCTCTTTCAGGGTTATGGCCGACAAGATGAGATCTGTGACGTAACGATCGCGACCTTTAACGACTCTCCCTGCTCACCTTGCCAGGTAGCTCTTTTCCACGTATCTTCGCCCTGTTAACGGGGTGTAGCTCAGCTCGGCTAGAGCGCACGGTTCGGGACCGTGAGGTCGAAGGTTCAAATCCTTTCACCCCGATAGCTCCCCATGCTGCACCCTGCTTCTCTATGCTAGTTTCTGTCCGGAAACACCGATTTCCGCGCCAACACTCGCTTATACTCCCGGCGACGCACAAGGATCTCCATCGATAATGGGGAGTCGCGACGACAAAGATGCCGTTTTTCGGGGATTCAAACACAGCAAGCGAGTGTCGCTCGTGAATATTGAATCATGTCGAGAGGCGAAAATGGTCTTGCTTTTTGGGGCTCATCTTCTTCCCACTCGATTCTGCACAGACCCTGTTTTCGTTGGTTTCTGTCCTGACGGACAGAAACTATGCCCCATCCTCGCCGTACTCCCGCTCTCTTTGTGTTTCTCCCCTTTGGTTGCATCATCCGGCCAAGGGTCCAGACATACTAGCCACTCGATTCTGCACAGACCCTGTTTTCGTTGGTTTCTGTCCTGACGGACAGAAACTATGCCCCATCCTCGCCGTACTCCCGCTCTCTTTGTGTACTAGCCACTCGATTCTGCACAGACCCTGTTTTCGTTGGTTTCTGTCCTGACGGACAGAAACTATGCTAACCTCCTGTCGTCTCTAGAAAATGGAGTGTCTTAGGTGAAGATCCTTAAATTTGGTGGCTCATCCCTCGCTACGCCAGAGATGATCCAGCACGTAATCAGCATCGTTAGCGACCAACAACGCTACCAGCCCGGCGAGGTGCGTGCGGTGGTGGTCTCAGCCTTTCAGGGGGTCACCGATGCCTTGATATCCCTTGCTCACGCCGCTGCGCTCGACGGTCGTTCGCACCTCGAGCCGTTACGTGAGCTCGAACAACGCCACATCTCGGCTGTGCAACACCTCATCCCGATAACCTCGCGCAGCGCCGCACTCGCTAACGTCAAGGTGCTAATACACGAGCTTGAGGACGTTCTTCAGGGGGTCGCACTCGTAGGGGAGTGTAGCGCACGCGTGATGGACTTCATCATGGCGTTCGGGGAGCGGCTCTCAGCGTTCATCGTCTGCCAGGCGTGGCACGCAGCGGGTCACGACGTCGAACTGCTCGATACGCGAGAGGTGATCATCACCTCAGAGGTGTTCGGTAACGCTCGACCCCTGAGGCCTCAGACGGACCGAGCGATCGTCGAGTATTTCTCCTCGCATCCGCGGCTGCAGATCGCTACCGGCTTCATCGGATGTACACCCAACGAAGCGACCGTGACGCTTGGCCGGGGCGGTTCTGACTTCACAGCTTCGATCGTGGGAGCCGCTCTCGGCGTTGATGAGATCGAGATCTGGACCGACGTCGACGGCATGCTCACCGCCGACCCACGTAAGGTTGAAAAGGCCTTCCCGATGCCGGAGGTAACCTTTGAAGAGGCGATGGAGCTGTGTCATTTCGGGGCGAAGGTGATCTACCCCCCCACTATTCAGCCGGCGATCGAAGCGCACATCCCTCTTGTGATCAAGAACACCAAAAATCCAAGCACCCCTGGCACGCGCATCGTTGAGAGCGCCACCCGGCACCCGTACCCGATCACCGGAATCTCCTCAATCAGCTCCGTGGCCCTCGCTCGCATTCAAGGCCCCGGTATGGTGGGGGTCGCAGGTATCGCCATGCGTTTCTTTCGAGCATTAGCCAAGAACACCATCAACGTGATCCTCATTACCCAAGCCTCTTCGGAGCATACGATCTGCTGCGCGATCGATCCGGGAGCTGTTACCGCAGCCAGAGGCGCCGTCGACGAGGAGTTCGCGCTCGAGATACAAGCCGGTTTAATCGAGCCGCTCTTCGTCGAGGAGGACTTAGCGATTATCTCCGTCGTCGGTGAACGGATGCGACACTCGCCTGGTATGTCGGGACGGGTCTTTACCGCGCTAGGGGCAAACGCCGTCAACGTGGTAGCGATCGCTCAGGGCTCCTCTGAACTCAATATATCAGCAGTGATCCCCACGCGAGATGAATCAAAGGCTCTCAACGCCTTGCACGACGAATTCTTTCTAAACCGCAGCAAGACCCTCAATCTGTGGATCGTGGGGGCCGGACTGATCGGCTCAACCTTACTTGAGCAGATCCATCAGCAACGTCACACCTTACACGAAGCTCTCGGAATAGACCTGCAGCTACGGGGAATAGCCAACAGCCGCACCATGCTCTTAAGCAGCGCTGATGCCCCCTCGCTTGATCTCTCCCCTGCGGTACTCGACCAGGGAGAGCCCTTTGTGCTCGACCAATTCGTCTCACATCTCGTGGCTGCCAACCTCTCTAACTGTATCTTTGTCGACTGTACGGCGAGCGATGAGATCCCCTCCCTGTACACACGCCTCTTAGAGCGCAGTATCGCGGTTGTAACCCCAAACAAACGGGGTATCTCAGGTAGCACGCAACTTTATGCGGCAATCAAGGGAGCAGCGCTCAAGCGACGTACCCCCTTTCTTTATGAAACGTGCGTAGGGGCAGCGCTCCCAGTGGTCAGCACCCTTGTTGACCTGGTCCGCAGCGGAGACCAGGTGCAGAGGATCGAGGCTGTACTCTCTGGCACCTTGAGCTTTATCTTTAACTCCATCATGGCTGAGGGCGTTGCCTTTAGCAGCGCTGTGCGTGAAGCGCGCAAACGCGGATACACCGAGCCCGATCCACGTGATGATCTCTCGGGGCTCGATGTGGCCCGCAAAGCGCTGATCCTCGCCCGAGAGGTCGGGCTGATGCTCGAGCTCAGTCAGATAACGGTGCACCCGCTCCTTCCCGAGGAAGCCCTTTCGTGGAGCCGTGACGAATTCCTTGATCGGCTACCGCAGCTCGATCACCATTTTGATGCTCACCTCAGAGAGGCTCGTGACTCTGGCGGCTGGCTAGCATGCGGGGCGTTGATCGATGTGACTAACCAGCGGGTCGAGGTTGGCCTCCGGACGGTGCGGCATGAGCACCCATTCGCATCGCTCAGAGGGAGTGATAACATTGTGGCGTTCACTACGTTGCGCTATGCCTCACAACCTTTAATAGTGAAAGGCCCCGGCGCTGGTGCTGAGGTGACCGCGGCGGGGGTGTTTGCTGATATCATCCGCGTTGGACGCTAGCGCCTAAGGAACACCGTGACATGTATTATCTTCGACTCTTCATCCTTCTGGCTGCCTCCCTCACCTTTCCACTCGTTGCTGGTTTCAGCCAGGAGGTGGTACCAACGGTGGCAGCTCCTGTGGTCCTGCCTGATAACGATCTTCGCTCCCCGCGTCAAACAGTCTCCACCTTTTTGTCTTCGATGGATCCCTCCGATGGAGAGCTTGAGATAGCTCGTGCGATTAAGACCCTCGACACCTCTGAGATCCCCGAGCTGGTCAGGCAGGAGCGTTCTGAAGAGGTCGCGCTCAAGCTGTATGCCGTTCTCTCATCGATCGGCTTCTCTTCCTCTAATACCAAAGCGCCTGTGTCATCAGAGGAGGAGGCGATTCAACTGGCTGAGGTGGCAGGGTACGGTATCCATCTGGCACGCAGCGGTCCGAATTGGCAGTTTAGTAAGACGACCGTCGCCGATGTCCCACTGATCTTCCGCGAGGTCGAGCCAACGCTTTCAAAACGCAAGATGCGCGCGCTTGGTGAGGCGAGCCATGCTTGGCTCACCTTACGGACCTATATTCCCCAGACCCTCAAGAAGACCACGCTCCTTATCGAGGATTGGCAGTGGCTTGCCGGAGCACTAGCGATCGTTATCCTCGGCGCCGTGCAGATCCTCGCCGTACGCCTGTTGCGATTCCTCATCAGGAGGCTTGCTCCTCGCGGCTTTGAAGCTGCTCATTCCAACGATGTCAAAGCTCTCGGCCGTCCGATCTTCGTTATACTCTTCACGATCGCTCTACAGCTTTTGATGTACACCCTCGATCTTGAGGTCGACATATATACGAGTGCGGTGGCCTGGATATCAACGGTGCGAATCGTTGCGTTCGCTATCCTCGGTATATACCTTGTTGAAACTATCGGTGAGCGTCTCCTACCCCTTGCGACACGCACGTCAGCATCATTCTCGACGATCTTGTTCCCGCTCGTACAGAAGGCTCTGTGGGTGCTCGTTATCATCATCACGGCTGTACGGATCCTGACCGTACATGGCATCGATGTTTCTGGCCTCGTAGCCGGACTCGGTCTTGGCGGCTTGGCTTTTGCCCTAGCGGCAAAAGATACGATTGAGAACATCTTTGGCTCCGTAGCGATCCTCCTTGATCAGCCTTTTCGCGTTGGTGACACGATCTCGGTAGCCGGAGTGACGGGTACTGTTGAAGAGATAGGCTTACGCTCGACTCGCATCCGCACCCCTGACAATTCGCTAATCTCGCTGCCCAACTCAAAGATTATCGCGGGACACGTCGACAACCTCGGCGCACGCCGACACTGTCGGACCCGCATCATCCTCAACATCGCCTATACTACCTCTCCAGCTGTCATTGAGGAGCTCTGCACGGCGATTCGCGCGCTGCTCCTGTCGCACCCACTTACCAAGAAAGACGCGTTAGCCGTCTTTCTTAACGAGTTCAATCCAAACGGCTTAGGAGTACTCGTCCAGTTTCACCTTGAGGTTTCAAATTGGATCGACGAGCAGCGATATAAAGAGGAGATCTTCTTGGCCATCCTCCGTGCGGTTGAAATGCTAGGGGTCGTGATCGCTCAACCTCCGCGAGAGGTAGCTAGCACGCCAGAGGCGCGCACCGACGATACTGCGGCCAGTGTGCGCAGCGGTTCCGCTGTAGCTCGTGACATAAAAGTTCCCTGGAATCGCTAGCGCCTTCCTAATGCATCTTATCCTTCAACAGCGCCAAGGCCCGTATTGGCAAGATATCAGTCACCACAGCAACCAGAGCGTCGTAAGCCTCTTGCAGCTCCATCAGTTGCCCCTCATGGTTTACGTTCCAGGTCTCGGGCAGGTTAGTGCGGCCGAGGTCGTTTGCCATAAATTGCAACAGGATATCGAGCTGATCAAGACACGCGATGATGTCCTCTGACTCCTTCGCAATCTCCGATAGCGGTCGGTGTACCGGGTAGTACATCTTTCGCTGAACCAGTTCAGCCACAACCTGTTCGATGCTTTCAAAGAGGGTCCAATCGATCGATTTGTTTCCCATGAAGGAGGTAGTCGCCAGCAAATGCGAGCGCCTGTAGGGACTGAAGCTCTTCTTCTTGATTTTCGGACATCCACCTAAGTGAGTGCACTCTTTCAACACCTTACAACGATACGACGTGTGCCCTAGCACTAGGAGAAACAACTATGGATGGTGTTTTAGCAGCGCTGGCATTCAATCAACTCTGTGCTAGACTTCCTGGTTATGAGATCCGTTCGTGTATTCGCTCCGGCAACCGTTGCAAACGTGGGATCCGCATTCGATGTGCTAGGATTTGCTCTTGAAGCTCCTGGTGACACGGTAACGGCACGTGAGAGCTCAGCACCGGGCGTTCGTGTGATAGAGATCACCGGTGACGATGGGCGTCTGCCACATGATGCTAACAAAAATACTGCAAGCGTCTCCTCCCTAGCTCTGCTTCGGCACCTCCAGAGCCGCTATCCCGAGCGATATGGGGATAAAGGGATCGAGCTGATCGTGGCTAAAGGATTACCGATCGGAAGCGGCCTTGGGTCAAGTTCAGCCAGCACCGTAGCCGCTGTGGTTGCTACCAACGCGCTCTTGGGAAACCCGCTGGAGCGAGCAGATCTCCTGCCATTCGCGATGGAGGGGGAGCGTATTGCGTGTGGATCTGCTCACGCTGACAATGTGGCGCCCTCACTCCTAGGAGGCTTCGTTCTGATCCGGAGTTACGATCCTCTTGATATCATCCCACTCCCCTCTCCAACGAGCGCCTGGGCGACCGTTGTTACACCGTCTGTAGAGCTACGCACCGAAGATGCGCGCAAAGTTCTCAAACGTACCGTGCCGCTCGCACAGGCTGTATCGCAGTGGGGGAACGTAGCTGCCCTCGTAGCTGGCATCTATCGTAACGACGTAGCCTTGATGGGACGAGCACTTGAGGATCGGATCGTTGAGCCCGAGCGCGCTCAGCTGATCCCCGGTTTTACAGAGGCAAAGCGAGCAGCACTCGATGCCGGCGCAGCTGGGTGCACCATCTCGGGATCGGGTCCCTCAATCTTTGCTCTCAGCGCCTCAGAGGATGAGGCAGCTCGCATTGCGAAGGGCATGCTCGCGGTATTCGAGGCTATCGCGCTCCCAGCTATGAGCCACATCTCACGTATAAATCCGCATGGGGCTCGGATTATCAGCGAGGATTAAAGTAATGAAGCTACGAAGTACGAACGATGAGACCCTACGGGCAACCTGGCGCGAGGCTGTACTCGCTGGGCTCGCTCCCGATGGCGGGCTCTACGTTCCAACAGCTCTCCCACAACTAACGCCCGGAGATCTTGAGACAGCTCTGCTTCTCTCATTTCCTGAACTTGCGACAAAGCTAGCTACCCTATTCTTAGAAGATGAAGTCCCCGAAACTACAGTCGCTCAGCTCTGTCGGGACGCTTTCTCGTTTGAGGTCCCTTTAAGAAAGATCGAAGGGGCGACCTACATCCTTGAACTCTTTCACGGCCCAACGTGTGCCTTCAAAGATTTTGGCGCTCGCTTCATGGCTCGTCTCTTCCGCCATTTTCTTAACTCCACCGGCGAGAGATTGACGGTGCTTGTTGCTACCTCGGGGGATACCGGTAGCGCCGTCGCGAATGCGTTCTTTGATTCGAGCCCGGACGCACCTATCAAGGTCGTTATACTCTTCCCGCGAGGAAAGGTAAGCCCGGTTCAGGAGCGACAGATGACAACGCTCGGACACAACGTGACGGCGCTGGAGCTGGACGGCACCTTTGACGATTGCCAGAGGCTTGTGAAGCAGGCGTTATCGGATACGAGCTTACTCAAGCACACACGTCTCACGTCGGCTAACTCAATTAACATAGCGCGCCTTTTGCCACAGATGTTCTACTACGTGTATGCCGCACTCCAGATCTCTGATCCAAAAGCGCCTGTCTTCTCTGTTCCGAGTGGTAACCTGGGAAACCTGACCGGTGGCCTCATGGCACGCCTCATGGGGCTCCCGGTTACTCGCTTCATCGCCGCCTGCAATCGCAACGATGTCTTTCCGCATTACTTGACCAGCGCTACTTTTTCACCACGCGCATCGATTGAAACCCTCTCAAACGCGATGGATGTCGGCAATCCAAGCAATTTCGCCCGGATCGTACCACTCTACGGAGCCTCACTTGAGAGTATTCGTGCCGACATCATAGGGTATACCCTTTCGGATGAGGAGACCCTTGAGACGATCGCGACCTGGTACGAGCGTACGGGGTATATACTTGATCCGCACACCGCAGTTGCTGTGCGCGCCTTGGAGAAGCTCCGAGCCACGCGCGCCACGCACTACGCACCGGGCATCGTATTAGCAACAGCTCATCCAGCTAAGTTTGGCGACGTAGTTCGAAGGGCGATCTCTACTGAGCCTACGATGCCTCCGCAGTTAGAGGAAGCTCTCACTAAGCCGGACCACAAGACACCTCTTAGCAACTCGTATGAGGACTTACGCTCACGCCTTGTTTTCTGTGGGTAACACCGCGGCGCATCTCACACAGGGGCTACCGACTACCCTTCAATTACAAAACCTGTGCGAGTAATTTTTTTCAAAAACTGAATGAGGCTGGGTTTATCCACGGTCAAGGAAGCGTCCAAACTCCCTCGGTGCGGCCGTGATCCGTTTGATGATCGTAGGCGACGTCTAGATCGCGGATCTCGCGAATGACCCTGTGAGCGATACGATTCGCTCTCGCAGGGGAAAGAGGCCCACTGTACCGGTCAGCTCTCGCGATTCGCGCCTTTATTTCGGGCGCAACCCGGCTGACATGCACCAGATGGTTTCGTTCGTGTTGCTCCAGACGCTTCAAGAAGCTCGCCCAGTGGATCATCATGGCAGGCGATGTGCTTGCTTGTGATACGTATCGCGGTAAGAGCATCGTCGCGTTACAGCTGAGTACCAGCGACTTAGGATCGATACCTCCGCTACTGTGTTGATTCCATCGCCATTCAACGGTCCATTCCGTGCGAGCAAAGCGCTGATTTCCCGCGTCATCGCGCGGCCCCTTATCGAGCAGGGACCGCCGCAGCTCTTCTGGAGAATCCCCATGCACGTCGTACTCCTGGCGAACGACCGATACCTGACATTCCTCGGTGCGAGGAGTGTCGGTAGTACCAAGATATGGCACAAGGGACCACAAGAGAGCCGGTATCGCGAGGATCCTCACCTAACTCCACTCTTACTGGATGATGAACTCAGCGAAGAATACCCCCACCACGGGCGGCTCTTCGAGTCCAACAGCTTCGTTGATACCCTCAAGCAGTTCGTCCTTGAGACGCTCCTTACCCTCAACCGTGAGTAGATCGTCTGCTCGCTTCGAGGAGAGCACGCGTATCACCGCGTCCTTCATCTGGCTCTCGCGTTTCAAGAAGTGCGGTGGCATTCCACCAGGTTTTGGCACGCCCCCGCCTCCACCAGCTCCGCCGCCGTGGCCTTTTCCACCATCAGCCCCACCCTCGAGACCCCCGGTTTGCTTCTCAACGAGGGCAGCATCGTACTCAATCATGATCTTTGTCTTCAGGAAGGCCGATGTTTCTGAGAGATTGACCACAAACACACCGAGCTCAGCGCTTTCGAGACGCTTGACCTCTTCGTGTTCCTCCTCGACAACCTCCGCCTCTTTGCCGCCGCCCATGAGGAACATTGGGACCCCAGCCCCGGCTATGAGGACCACCAATCCCACAACGATGAAGATGAGCTTCTTTTTGCTCTTAGGTTTTGCTTCTCCGCCCTCTGCGGCCTCTTCTTTCTTGGCAGACATAGTCGCTCCCGATGACAACACTTTTCCCTGGTAACCCTTGGAATCGGCACTTTGAGGGTGAAACATGACCACTATCGCACCCAGCAGCCACGAGCAGCCCTGATGACCTCTCCTAGCCCCTTAAGTGTTCAGAAAAACAAATGTTTTATTGAACTCCGGTGACCCGTGCGCTATCCTCTGCACGAAAGTTTTTGTGTTTGGCAACGTTATGGAATCCAACAACCACCCCCTCTATCCCCTTAGGCACTCATTAGCGCACGTGCTCGCGCAAGCTGTCTTGGAGGTCCGCCCCAGCGCTAAACTCGCCTTCGGACCACCGATCGATACCGGCTGCTACTACGACTTCCTCTTTGAATCCCCCCTCACCCCTGATGATTTCGAGGACCTTGAAAAGAGAATGCGCCGCATCATTGCAGAGAAGCAGCCGTTTGAGCGCTCAGAGCTCCCCTGCGGCGAGGCTGTCCAGATGCTCGAGCAGTCAGCGCAGCCCTTCAAGGTCGAGTATTGCAAGGAGCTCGCTAGCGAGGGAGAGACCTCGATCGGCTTCTACAAGAACGGCCCGTTCGTGGACATGTGCGCTGGGCCGCACGTCGAGCACACCGGTAAGATCCCCGCAGATTGTTTCAAGATCGACTCCCTCGCAGGGGCCTACTGGCGCGGAAGCGAGAAGAATCCCCAACTCACCCGGATTTATTGCCTCGCCTTCGGCAACCGTAAGGAGCTCGAGGGGTTCCTTGAGCAACGCAAGTTAGCGCAGGAACGTGACCACCGGAAGCTCGGCAAGGAGCTCGAGCTCTTTATCATCTCAGACAAGGTCGGGCCGGGTCTGCCACTGTGGACCCCTAACGGAACCGCGATCCGCGAAGCGCTCGAGAGTTTTGCCAAGGAAACCGAGGCTCGCGCAGGATATGTGCGGGTGGCAACGCCTCACCTCGCTAAGGAGGACCTCTACGTCCAGTCAGGACACCTCGCAATGTACAAGGACTCGATGTACCCAGCGATGGAACTTGACGGTGAATCGCGTTACTACCTGAAACCGATGAACTGCCCGCATCACCACCAGATCTACAATCACCGGCCACGTAGCTATCGAGAGCTTCCTCTGCGCTTTGCTGAATACGGCACGGTCTACAGATACGAGGCTTCAGGCACCCTATCAGGTTTACTGCGGGTGAGGTCTATCTGTCAGAACGACGCGCACATCTACTGTACTCTGAATCAGTTAAAAGACGAGCTGGCAGCAACGGTCACGATGTGTCTCGATTACTACAAGAAGTTCAGATTCCAAAACATCAAGGTGCGGTATTCGACTCATGACCCTGAGCGCAAAGACAAGTATGAGGATAACCCAGAGCTATGGGCCTTCTCTGAAAAGATCGTCAAGGAGGTAATCGAGAGCTGTGGAGTTGATTTCTTCCTAGGACAGGGCGAGGCTGCCTTCTACGGGCCAAAGATAGACTTTCAAGCCACCTCGGTAATTGGTCGTGAGGAGAGTATCAGTACGACACAGCTCGACTTTGCTCAGCCGTTACGATTTGATCTCTCCTACGTAGGCGAGGACGGAGAGCGCCACCGACCCTTTGTAGTTCACCGTGCACCGCTTGGCGCTCACGAGCGGTTTATCGCGTTCCTGATCGAGCATTTCGGAGGCGCTTTCCCAACCTGGATGGCTCCAACCCAAGCAATGATCATCCCGGTCAAGCCTACGGTTGAGCAGTATGCGAAGGAGCTGGCTAGCACCTTACGCCAACATCTGATCCGAACCGAGATAGATCTCTCCGATAACTCCTTCAACAAAAAGATCCGTGAAGCAGTAACTCATAAGATACCCAACATCGTGATTATCGGAGAACGTGAAGCCGAACAGGGTACGATCACCTTACGTCGCTACTGCGTCAAGGAGCAGGTTACGCTCGCGCGTGATGCGTTCGTAGAGCGCATGAATCGCATACTTCACGACCGAATCATGGATAACTTTGCAGATGTAGAGATCTAAGTAACTTTTAGGAATAGATCCCGGTATAAACGATTAAATATGTAGACCCCTAGATCGATCCCCTGCCGAATATGGTAGCGCTCCCCGCTCGACCATCTCTGGACAAGGATCTCGAAAAACTCCTGCGCGTGTCGTTTGTCGATCTCAGCGTGCAATTTGTAGTGCTTAAGCTCCTCGCTTGCGACCCAGCCGTTATTGACTACGGAGCGACCAATCAGCGCTGAGATATCGGAGAATGCATATTCGATCACCCCCATGCACCCCACTCCAACCTCTACCTCATCTAACAGGCAGCTCGTCGTAAGAACGCTATTAAAGGCACGCACCTCAGGCCATAATGAAATCTCCTCGAGGCGCGCAAGCGGAACCGAGATACTCGTTAGAAAATCCCGAAAGGTAGTCGCGTGAAACGCGGCCTCATCGAAGTCTCCGTGCTCCTCTACCACATTGTGCAGGATATCGAGTCGGCTATGAGGATCGGGAAATCGCGCAGCAAGCGCCGCCATCGGTCGAGAAAAAAACAGCACTGCAAAGTAGAATTGCTCCTGAGTGCGACGAAATGCATCGAAGTCGAACGTATTGGCCTTCAGGTTGGTGAAGTACGGGTTGGTCGTGAGGAGCCCTGCTGCTGCGATCGCCTGGTCTGCGTATTGCGTGATCTCTGCTAGAGCCGAGGAATTGCTATCGTGTGCCATCCTATATCTCCGAACTATTCACAATCCAGGGGCCGCCACCGGGCAGGCCTACCGCGAAAACTGAAGCTGACGCAATCGTATATCGGCGACCGAGTGAGTCAAGCATACTCGTAATAGTCGGGGAATGCTGCTCAGGGACCGGGATAAAGATAGCAGCAACATCGTGCGTCGCTGCATAGCTCAGCGCGTTTTCAACCAACTCGGCCGCCGCCTTGACGCAGCTGAAAGCAAAGGATGAAAGGTGCCCTACCAGAAGCTCCCCCTCGCCAGCGACGAGTAGCCTCTTGGCTCTTCTTGTATCCTCTACCACCCCGCACGCCTGCCCACCAGAAGAGCAGACAACGACAGGTAGGGGTGGCATCATGGAGCGAGCAACCGGCTCTCCGATGTCGATTGCGGTAGACCCCGAGGCAAGTCTTCTAAAAACCTCTTTCACTTCGCCCATAGTGGCCTCGCTTCGTATGGGTAGCCCCGGTACTTTGTGAGAAACGACCTGAAGCAAGGCGATTGAAGCCACCTTCTCAAAGGCGGGAATCCCTCGCCTTCCTGTATACCGATCCGGTGTCACGGGCGTTCCATCCATGACGATACTAAAGGCCTTTTCGCAGCGAACGCGAATCCAGCTTTGCGCTCGATCGAGAAGCGACATGAGAACCCTGCCCCCTCGATAAGGCTGCGCCACCTTCAGGTCGCAGATATAGGCTGCGGATATCGTAGAACCGTCCGAGAGCTGAACATCCTTCATGACCACGCTTACCACCCCTGCTACTTCGCCTTCTACATCTGCCACAAACGTACTTGATTCCCCCATCGCCTGAAAAAAGAGGTTGTACTGATCTCCGTGTGAGATAGAGAAGGTGCGAGCCTTGCCGAGGGGATAGCAGAATTGGCGCTCGAACTCCTTAAGCTGTTGTACGAGCTCAAGGTTCGAGAGATCCCTCACTTCAACGACCGTAACTCTCCTCACGAAGATTTAACCCCAACATGCAAGTTTCGATAAAAAAAACTCCTATCTTTACGATGCAAATACGTCGAAAGCTCCTCGTTCCATGCCATCCCAGCATGTAATCCTCGGATATCGAGGTTTGAGTTCAACTGACGAATAATCACTTCGCCCCCTTTTGTGAGCACCCTAGCGGTCAATTCAAGGACCCTCTGGGCACTGTGGGGTTCAATCCAGTCGAGTATATTGGAGAGATGCACGATATCAAACGAGTTCGGATCGAATTCAGAGAGCGTGTTGTCCATGGTTTGACACCGATAGTCGATCGATATCGCTCTATCGATACAAGGCATTTCAAGCCAAGGAAAGTAGGTCGATGCCGAGAACCTCCCGATCAGGAGCTGAGCGAGGTAGGGATTAGTTGAATTCGGAAAGTGTGCGAGAGCGAACTCAAGTTGCTTTAAAAAATGCTCTGAGAACGAGCGCACTCGGTTTGCTGTCGCACCTTCACCGAATAGAGCTATTAAATTTTCGAGCGCCATGACCTTGTCGAATGCACGTTTAAGAGCCTCTCGGAGAGCCTCGCTTGGATGCTGGCGCGACGTATCAGTGTGCGCACAGAGGCGCTGACACTCAGCCTCAAAACTGCCTAGCTCTGCACGAAAAGCTGCAAATAGCGCTTCGTATCGCCCCACGTGATCCAAACCGAGCGCAGCACATCGAGAGAGATCCCCCAGACTGATGGGGTCTGCTTGAGTAGCGTCCAACAACTCTTTAATTCGAGCCGCACGCATCTCCACTTCAAGGTCGCGATGACCTAACACCTCGAGCCTCTCCCTGAAAGACTTTGAAAGTAGTGCGACCTTGATACGACAGAGCGCCAGCTGCGCAGGATTACTGTCAACCACAATCACGTGCCCCACAGCTCGTGCGCCGACGAGCGCCGCCAAGGTGCAACCACCCGAACCAACCATAAGCACCTTTGGCTCGGTGTGACGCCTCATCAACTCCAAGTCAATCAGCGCATCTTCTCGTACTTGAGAGAATCCGATCGGTTGAGTCCGCGCTATAGCAAGCCAAGATTCCGGGGGATCATCGTGTTTCGAGCCCATAGGGATTAGAGTATACTGAGTCGTTTCTGTCTTAAATAGGCGTAAGATTGAGGGTATGGCGATAGTTCGGAGTTGTTTAGCAGAATCACGCATCAGCGTGCTTGCGCCGATCCCCCTGCGTGTTCGTCTCTGGCATGGGTAAGTTTTTCGAGTACCCCACGTATCAACTGGCGATGCTTATCCCCTCGGATAGAGCTCATATAGGCTGGTACACGCTGATCTCGCGGCATCTTTTTAAGCCCTCGATTAATCTGGATATACGCTGCATGAACGGCAACCATATCCTCGCTTGTCAGACCCGGGAAGAGCGCCGCGATCAGGGGCTTTAGCACTCGAGCTACATCCATGTGCCTGCGCGCGTTACCGTAAAATCGATCAAAAAGGCTACCGATGAGAAATTCGCCGAGCGTAGGGTGAGCCTCATCGCCGTGGGAAGCCAGAACATCGACTCGTTTGTCACGCTCGTTTGACAGGCGATACACGAATCCGAGGTCCAGGAGCTGGAGAGCTTTGGTGCCATCTGGCTTCGTGACATATCCAACATTCTTGATACAGTTAAGGTCTGCATCGATGTATCCTGAGGCGAGGAGCTTTTGGTGAAACAGTGCAAAATCCCGAGTGAGCCTGGACAACTTGCCGCGATTCGACCGACACTCCCGCCAGCAATCTTCAATCGCTTCAAGCTTCTGCTGCACTACCACCTTCACGGTTCGCTCGCTAATCAAACCGGTTCTACAGCTCTCTACCGGTATCGTCACCTTGACCCGCACCGACGGTGCAGCAAGGCCGCGCTGCGTCAGCTCGTCTGCAATCAGATCTCTCTCCTTTGATGACAACTGTAATGAAGTGAGGAGCAACCTGTCGTTTCTCTTACTCGTTGAAGCGAGCTTGAAAACCACACCCTCAAGGGCTTGAGTATCGTAAACACGGAACTCCATACCGTGCCCGATCTGCCGAAACTTTCCATCCTTTACGATCTGTTCGACCAGCGGGGAAAGCTCCTGCACTGAGATACGGCGACCGCATGCCAGCGTCAAACCGGCAACAGACGTGCTCTGGACGTCAGCGCTAGCGCCTCGGCCTACTGCGGGCAGATCGTCAGGCTGAGGGCTCCCAGGGTTAACAGCAACCATCCAAAGATGGTACCTGAGGAGAGCCCTCTAATCAAAGACTACGCAGTAACCCCTGACCCACAGGATATCAACGGCAGTCGCTCCCTTCATCGGAGAATGGGTGGATTGTCGCTGCAAATACCTGTGTCTAAAAGAAAGGGGTGGCGAGCGAAGCGTGTCTTGTAAGACCACGTTTACTCGGAAGTCGAAAAGCCTTGTGCTTCCTCAAACTCGCCACCCCCGGGGGGAGATATATAACCAGGGCCTAAAGTGCCACTTTACCCGCCAACGTGCCCATTCGGTAAAGGGATCTCCAATCACCTCAGGACCCTGGACCGGTCGCCGCCACATGCCTACGACAGCGCGCCGGATTAACAAAAAAACCTTTCCCGACAATCCACCTTCGGCATGCTAGCAAAGTAAAAGCCCGTGTCAATCTTCTGCAGAGCTTACGGTGATGGCTCGATGCGCACCACGGCTAGACAAAGACACAGTATGGATTGCAAAAACATCGTAGGCTTTTGCGCGCTTATACTCACGCCCAAAAGCCTACCTGAACAGGAGGCGTATTATCCCTCGGCCTCGTCCTCACCTTCGTCAGTGTGCTCCCAACACGCATCGAGAGCCTTGTCATCAAAGGTCGAATCATCTCCGGAAGCGTCTAACGGCACACCCTCAATCACGCAGGGCCAGGTCTCTTTGCCACCTGCCTCACGAAACACGAGCCGAAAATCCCACTTTCCAGGGGTCACACCCGTGACAGTGAGGCTATCGTTCGGCTTAAGGAGATTGTCGCTGAGAAGGTCTTCACCCCACTTAGTGGTATTCTCGGGTGACACGTATACCTCGGTGATTTCATACCGCGATCCGTTACGGATCTTGACATCAGCCCACGCAGACGAACTGACTAAAACCAAGGTACACCCGAGCAGAATTCTCTTAATCATTAATTTCTCCCTCAACCAGACAGCTGGTTGTTTGATACATAGACACCTTACGAAACACTAAGCTCGCGGTCTCCACAAGCCCCGATTCGGACCCTAGCCAGCACTTCGCTGTTAAGGCCTGACCCGTTTTATAATAAAAGCTAACCGAACGGGGAACTGGTTTTTGGTATTTTTGTCATACGGCAATAACGATGGAAGAGTTGATGAGCCTTACTTTGCACAGCCCTCTCATTTAGGGATACCCGGCTCAGGCTCTGGAACGCCATTTCCGTCCACGGCGGCGATCCACCTATGTGGCTCAAGCTGCAACGGATCGAGGTGATGCATCCCGTTAAAGCGCCACGCTGCTCCCTGCGGAAAAAAGAGCGGATCTGGTTGAAGTGGACGTTCATGAAAGGCCGTTGGAGTTAATTGAAGAACCTCGAACGCACGTACCTTCTTGCCGTATCCCTCTCGATTATCCTGCGAAAATCGGATTAAGCGCCCATGATAGTCGACTATACGTCCGCCCGGACGGGTGCGACTTTTATCCCCAGTATAGAGAGGGCTTAGGGCATGCTCCCTCCAGGGGCCTTGGAGATGCGGTGAATGCCAGATCGTAAGGGTATACGCCTGTCGCTCCGAAAAAATCCACCAGCTACCGTGCCTCTGAAAGATCGAGGAGTCGGCGTATGGCCCCTCAAAGAGCGTCGTGTCTAATTCCCACACAAATGGAAACTTTGTGGCCCGATACAGGCGCACCTCTCCGGCCGCTCTACTCTCGGGTATCATGTAAAAGATCCCCCGATACTTAAATACATAGGGATACGAAAGGTGGAATGCCTCCGTCAGTACGACACCACGGTACTGCCACGAGTATCCATCGTGACTTGACGCCACTGCGATCTCTCCTTTTTGTGATTCCTGATTGAAGAGTTCGAAAAAGAGATAGAATACCCCGTGATCTCGAACTAAAAAGGGATCGGCAACAAACGAAGAAGGCGGTTTGACGAAGTTCGCGGCCGTGAAGCGAGGATTTGGCGAACCCGCCTTTTCAGCGAGCGCAAGGGGGCTCGGCCCCTCAACGATCCCGATCGACCACAGGTGTGGACGAGTGTCTTTTTGTTGAGGCTCCTGGGCCTCACCCAATAAAGCACCAGAGAAGGTTGCCCACGCGAGCGCACACAGTACACCAAGGTAAATTCGGGATGATTTCATATCGCTCGTTTACCCGCCCGTGCTCACGGCTCGATGATCCTGTGGCTCCTCTCCAACACCTGCCAGAACTACCAGAAACCCAATCGCTGGAACAACCGCAACCCAGCGTACGACCTCAAGGATCTCACCGGTTGAGTTAACGCCACCCGCTATTGAGGCTACTGCAAATGGGCCTAAGGCGGTCACGAAGCGTGCCACGTTGTAACAGAAGCCACTTCCTGTTCCACGTAGGCGAGCCGGAAAAAGCTCGGGAAGATAGAATGTGAAGGCTCCAAATACTCCGAATAACGAGAGCCCAAGCAGACCGAACATGTACAGCCGCGGATAGACATCGAAGTCGCCAGAGAACGTTATCCAAATGACCACTGCGCTGAAGAGAAAGTAGGCCTGAAACATCCGCCTTCGGCCGAGCCATACCGCTGCCGGGATCGTAAGCAGCGTCCCAACCAAACCACCCAAGTTGAAAGCAGTTGTGCCGATCGTCAAACACCGCGCCTTGAGCTCCCCTACTAGCCCCTCGCCCGTCGCTGCATGCAGATCAACCGCTAGGAAGCTCGCGAGGGCCGGTATAAAGGCGCTGATACTCCACCACGCGATCAGCGCTACTGCTGCCAAGATCACAGCCCCAACGGTTCTCCGCCGCATCTCGGGCACAAAAAGCTCTCGCAATCGAGGAACCTCTGCCCGAGGCTGCCACGTCTCCGGCTCCTTAACCTTGAGACGAATCACGATCGTCACCGCGGCTGGAATCAGCCCCGTCAAAAACACAGCTCGCCACGCAAGCTCCGGATCAGACGCAATTACATCGAGCTGTCGGGTGAAAAGATCGGTCACAAAGGTAGCTAAAAAAAGGCCCATCGGAGCCGCTGTATAGAGCAATGCGCCAGCTGTCACCCGTTTTTTTTCGGGAACCGTCTCAGCGACCAACGAGGCACCCGCCGCCCACTCACCGCCGATACCAAGACTTGCTACGAATCGAAACAGAAGCAGCATCCAGATGTTCTGACTGAGCGCGCACGCAGCCGTTGCCAGAGCGTAGGTCAACATCGTAATCAGTAAGGTGCGAGAGCGACCCAGTCGATCCGTCAGCATTCCAAAGACAATCCCACCTATCGCCCATCCGACGAGGAGCAGGCTCGTTGTAATCCCCGTCCACAGAGTGATCTGGCTCTGAATATCTGGGGCATCAGACGGCACACCTAGTAGCGCTGGAATACAGAGCCGCGAGACATAGTTAAAGAGTAGCGCATCGAACACATCGAACCCCCACCCCAACCATGCGGCACATAGAACCAACCATTGATAGCGCGTAAATCCGAGGATCTCTTTTTGATTCTCCATGAGGTGAATCTATCGTTTTTTCGGAAAAGATCGAGATGGTATTGCGCTTGGTTTCGCTAAAACATTCCCAGCGATACTCGGGCTATCTTCGCTACACAATAACCCTACCCTCCATATACGAGGGTGGTGTAATTCCAAACAGGTCTAGGGTGGTCGGCGCTATATCGATTATGTTGGGAGCTGCCGCAGCTAACGGTCGATTTACCAAGAGGATTCCGGGCACCTCCTCTGGATCCACATGGTGATCACCGCTCCACGCTTTCAGATTATCTGAGAATATCTGTGGCTCGATCGTGCCAGTGATCGAATCCCACGAAACTCGATAGCCGGGATAATACCCAACGATCAGATCAGGCGCCTCGTTAGTATACAAACCTTTGTACGCCTTGCGCGTATCGTAGACCCTCTTTACTGCACTAGCCCCATCCTGAGGATCCTTGAGGCCCGTGAGCTTTTCGATGATCTCCCTTTTTACGGCTTCAGCCTCTTCCTCCGAAACGATACCGAAACGCTCTCGCCCCCTCTTGTTGACGTATAACCCCGAGAGCCCTAGAGCAAACGCCTTGGTTCGACTCCAGTCAACCTCTTGCAGATAGTCGCGCCCCTCAGGCTGCTTATTGTCCTTTGTGGCTAGATAGCCATTCTCATACAGCCAGGTATTGAGGTTAACGCACCGTCGAAACGACGAGAACCCGTGATCGCTCAAGATCATCAACAGATCGTCCTCTGCGAGCTGGTCCATAGTCTCGCCCACAAGGGCATCCATTCGACGATACATCTCCGGAATCGTATCTTTGAAGGACTCGTGGTGCTCCTGTGGTGCTGGATGTTTCGGATCGATATAGCGCCAAAACATGTGCTGAATCCGATCGCTTGCGTCGAATACGCAGATACACACCCCCTCGCGCGTGCGCTTGAGGGTCTCAAAGAACATCTTCTTGCGCTCTTCATGAGACAACCACGCCTGGTCCAGAAAGCGTTTATCATCGAGGGCTAGTTCGTTACGCCCCCAGGTATCTTCCAGCAGCCCGAGCGTACCGTAGCTGCCCTGACGTCGAGCCAACCAACTCGAAAAAAGTAACGGATACGAGATCGGTAACGCAGGACGCGCGGGATCGACGTTTACCGGAGAGACGTACAGGGTTATCTCCTCCCCTAGCTCTCGCAAGCATACTCGAATGATCCCCCGTATTTTTTTGCGCCCGAGCGCGAATTCGAGCGGTATCCAGCGCGAAAAGACGTTAAGGGCGAGCTCCTCGCGCTCACCTTGCACAATGAGTTCTGCCCGTTCAGCGCCGATCCGTTTGAGCGAAAAAGCTACCCTAAGGTTACCACTCTTGCCGTCGGGATGCGGGGGACCTTGAATCTCACCTACCAGATCCTCTCCGCGCGGCACAATAGAGTGAACCTCACCACCGGTCGACTCGCCCCCTGCTGACGCCGTGATATCACGCCGAGTGGTGAAAAGGGTAAACGTTCCCTGAGTGCCTCGCAGATCGGGGGTACACATCGCCGAGAGGATATTGCCATTGAACTTCTCCGGGGGGTAGGAGATCGGCACTCTGATGACATTCGCCACGATGTTGCGAGCTCCGAGCAACTTCCAAAAGGGCTGAGAGCGCCTCATTAGACGGATCTCAGCGCGGGTTCGAGGGATGCGAAATGGCCCTATCTTAATCTCCTTTCGTACTGTCTCAGTTCTTACTGCCGAGAGCTCAGGGAGACAGAAGCGTTTATCTCTACTTAAGAAATCAAAGATGTTGTGCGCGCCCGGATTGACCCCCGTCTGAAAGGTTGACCAGGCAACTGGAGATAACGCTGGCAGGGTCGTTCCCAGTCGCGCATAAGCCCCCTTGTCCTTTAGCTTTGCGAAGTTCGGCAGCTGTCCCTGCGCCAGATACTGCTCGAGTAGATTCGGATCAAGCCCGTCTAAACCGAGAATCACCACCCGCTTTACTCGAGCCTCCTTAGGCCGTCCATTACCTTTAACCACCCTCCACAGGTACTGCAGCGGCCATAGCAGGATCGTTAACAAACCGAGCCCTAGCGTGAGCAGAAAGACCGCACCTGAACCAAGGAAGGCAAAACCAGCGCCCGGCCCGATATAAGCAAATGCCGCATGATGCGGTATGAACACCGCATACAGCAGCGTCACCAAAAGTGAGGCACTAGCAATAACGCGAGCTACCCGCGGAATCTGATACATACGTTACCTCTGTAACCCGTCTTACTGGAGATATCCCAAGGTTTTGAGCTGCTCGATCGTCGAATCCTTGATCTGACCTCTAACGACCTCTCCCTGCACACGACCATCGAGAGCTAAGCGCAGGGTTTCACCAAGTTCACCTTTCAGTGTAGCGACCAGCTCTGCATCGCTCTCTGTACCCACCTCTGCATAGTCCTTGCGGCGATCAAAAAGCCCCTTGACCTCTTCACCAGACTCACCACTGTCCTGAACGATAAGCTTCAAACCATCGGAGGTAGTGAACGAACGTTGCTTAACAAGACGCTCGATCTCACTTAACACTCCTCTCCGTGCCTCCAGTGCTTGCTCATCAAAGAGCGAGACCCCCGGTGTTTCGCCTGAAGCCTGAAGATCCGCCGCCGCTAAGGCTGTACGGAAGATGTCCACGGTACTCGTAGTAACCTCAACCACCTTAGGCTCCCGATGTTTGGGCGATTTTACGATCAGAGGCACGTGCAACTCCTCATTGAACAGCTGATGCCCATGCCCCTGGTTGCCGTGCTCCATAAACTGCTCTCCGTGGTCACCAACGATGATGATCGAGAGATCGTCATACAACCCATGCTCTTTCAAATACGAGAAGAGCCGCGCGATCTGAGAATCGAGATATCGAATCTCTCCATCGTAGAGATTAATCTTGGTGACCTCTTCAGGACCGTAGCTCCGCGCAGGGGGAGCATCTGAGAACACGCCCTTGAACTCATCGGGAGGTGCATAGGGATCGTGCGGGTCAAGGAAATGCAGATAGGCAAAGAACGGCTTTCCACTCTTGTGTGCCTCGGCGATGAACTTCGTCCCCGCCTTAACAACCTCCTCGGCAATCATGCGCTCTTTTACGTAGAAGGTATCAAAGCCCTGATCGAACCCAAACTCTTGGGTGATCCACGGGTTCGGCGATACGCCGATAGTGGCATACCCGTTGGTTTTGAAGATCTCAGCCAACGTCTCAAGCTGCGGATCTAATTTAACCGCCATCCGCTTAGCCTGATCGCGCAAATTCGGTGGCATCCAACCGTGCGTTGCCGGATAAGCCCCAGTAAACATCGAAGCCACCGAGGGCGGAGTCCACGGAGCAGCGGTCACTGTGTATGCATAGCGTACGTTCTCCCGCGCAAAACGATCGATCGTCGGGCTCGTATCACGCTGGTAACCGTATACCCCGAGGTGGTCGGCGCGAGTTGTATCAAACATCAACACCAACACGTTCTTGTGCTGCATTTGACTATACCTCCATAGAGCAAAGGAGGCGGCCCCCACAACGACCACAAGCGCGAGAAGAACAAGACCACGAAACTTCATGTAACTACCTCAAAATACTATCATACAGTGTATCATGGCACCTCACCGGCGAACCAGTGAGCGCCGGCCATGCCCTAGACAGACAGAGCCCGGTACACCAGAGCGAACCCTCGCTACGCTTGGAGTATAGGCAAGATAGCGCATCAGGAAAACCGCGTAAAACGGCCCCCCTGCCCCGAAGTTAGCTTCGTGCAAGTTGAAGAGCAGCCCACGATCCCCTTTCGCAGCAGGGAGGGGTATTGCCTCGCTTCTATGAAAGCCCTGGGTGTGGCGCTCAATACAAAGAGCCGTTCCGCCCAGTCGGATTAAACTCCTTACACTCAGTGCTGGCTCCCTGTGTCGCAGCGCTTATTTGAAGATACAATCTCCCATTACCGATCTGGCCCGCTCGTGCAGCGATCTCCGCTGACATGTGCTGCGGCGCTTGGCCGACGGCACCATAAAGACGAGGCTTGCCATTCCCTCGGAACGTGCCGTATCGCGCGACCGCTCCAGCGAATGATCCATCAGAGAAGAAAAACTGCGCGTATCCCTGATTGCGCGGACAGAGTCGCGCACACACCACGGTGTAGCCGGTTGTTCGCGGATCACCACCGTGAATGTGGTTTGACGGCTCTGACTTAATCAGCATCTCTCCCGGCGCTATCGCAGAACGTGTGGCGCACACAGCGTCGAGCGATGCTGGAGCTAGCCCTGGTGGCCTGGTTGGACTCACCCCTGGAACTGGAGAAGGTGTTGGTACCGGCTTCGGAATACTAGTGGCATCTCCATCGATAGAATTGACATTAAATGCATCAATCAGGATCGGGTCACCCTCTGGTTTCGCCAGCACTTTCTGAGCCCCATTAAAGGGATTTGCAACCGATATCTTTGCACTGGCGATAAGGGCAAACTCATCTCCTGCGTCAGGTAAGAGATCGCTCACAACGAGGTCTCCGATCCCTGGAAGCTCTCTCGTTTCAACCTTACGTCGTGCCATGTCGACCAAGGAGAGATAGGTTCGCATGCCGTCATTTCGCGACACGGCAAGGAGCTGCTGCCCACTGGGGCTCCTTAGCGCCGCTAGGGATGGGTGTGATCTTCCCGGTAACACAGGCAACCGTCGCAACGCCCTTCGCTCACCCGTTCGAGGATTAAGCAACCGTACCGTTGTAGCCTCCCTGCCAACTTCCAACGCGCCTAGCCACGCTCCACTTCCATCAACATCAACAAAGAACGGATAGTCACGCCGAGCCCCGACCGAGAACGCCATCTTTCTACGCCCGCCCCTGAAGAGATCAAAAGCAACAGTCCACGACAGGCGCCTCCCCTGCTTGGATACAACCGTTGGGTCATCGATACCGGTCGAATCAAAGTCAGCTGCAGCAACGGCGATATCTCCTATGGACCCAAAGCGCTTAATAACGTCCTTGCCTGACTCTCTCACACTCCACACGATCTCGTTGGTTGCTCGATCGGTTGACACGACCCCGAGCTGCACCCCGCCCGTGCCGAGCCAACGTCCGATTGCGATGTGATCGCCGATCGCGCCAAACTCACCCAACAGAGTCGCGTCACCCGTCTGAACATTGAGCATCCTCCACTGAAGCGATGCTCCAGGGTCCACAAACACCAGACCCGAGCCCTGCGCAAACACACCCCTTGGCGCGAGCACACCTACGAACAGTGAGGCGCATACGATAGCTGTCGTGGATCTCAGTCCCATATAAATGTTATCTTATCTAAGCTAAGGAAAAACCGACAGCCGATATTCATATGATGCTTAGATTAGGCCACGACAGGGGCACCACGCAGCTTCCGTGGCTCACCAGCCGCCACACATTTTCATTCGGCGAGTATCTCGACCCAGCCCACATGGGCTACAGGACCCTTCGAGTTATCAACGATGATGTGATAGCGCCTGCGAGCGGCTTCGGGATGCACAGCCATCACAACATGGAGATTATAACCGTTGTTCTATCAGGAGAGCTTGAGCACCACGACAGCTTAGGCCATCGGGAGCTGCTCCGCGCCGGTGAGGTTCAAGCCATGAGCGCAGGCCGGGGTATTAGGCACAGCGAGTACAATCCCTCGCCAACATCGCCTGTGCATATGATTCAGATCTGGATACATCCGCGACCAAAGGGTACTGAGCCGCGGTATGCTCAGAGCTCCTTTCCGCTTGAGCTTCGGAATGACCGTTGGTGCCCTGTGGTAGGCCCAATCCGCGGGGAAGCCCAGATCTTGGGTATCGATCAAGATGCTTTGCTCTTCCTTACACGTCTCAGTGGCAAAAAAATGCTTGAGTATTCCGTGCATAGACAACGCTCGTGCTGGCTGCACGTTGCTACCGGCTCAATCACAACCTGCGGCCACGAATTACAAGCCGGAGATGCCCTAGCTCTCGATGGCCCAGCCACCCTCACGTGTACTGGCGGAGCCCCTGACTCCGAGGTACTACTATTCGACCTGGCTGACGACGGCGCGCAGCAGCTCTCTTGAAGTTGTTCTCGTATTCGAGGTGATTACTATGAAAAACCTACTTAATTGGCACGACTGGACGGATGACGATATTTCAGAGCTCCTTGAGTTTGCGAAGTACGTCAAAGGGCACCGCACCTATTTCAATGGGACGATGCTCGGGCGTAGCATAGCCATGCTCTTTCAAAAGACCTCGACCCGTACCCGCGTATCGTTTGAGGCCGCAATGACTGAGATGGGCGGCCACGCCATCTATATCGATTGGATGAGCTCCAACTTCGAGCTGACGGACATCGCTCTCGAAAGCCGCTATCTCTCGCGTAACGTGTCCCTCATTCTAGCTCGGATGAAGAAGCACGAGGATCTGGGGCAGATCTCAGAAGGCTCTGAGGTACCCGTCGTCAATGGATGCTGTAACCTGTATCACCCCTGCCAAAGCTTGGCAGACATGCTCACGATACAGATGGATGCCGGAAAGCTAAGAGGTGTGACGCTGTGCTACGTCGGGGTCCACAACAACGTAACCAACTCCCTCATTGAGATCACCGCGGCGCTGGGGGTCAATCTCGTGTTGGTGACACCCCTTGCGAATGATGGAGCTCTCATCGACTCAGTACTATCGCGTGCAGAGAGGAGTAAAACCCTCTCATGGGAAAAGGACCTCAAGCATGCGGTAAAAAATGCGGACTACGTCTACACCGATACCTGGGTAGACATGGAGTTCTTCCACGATCCGGCTTTTGCTGAGCAGAAAAAGGCACGTGTGGATCTCATGCTGCCGTACCAGCTGAATCATAAACTACTCGAAGGTAGTCGCGCCAAGGTTCTCCACGACATGCCAATTCACGCTGGCTACGAGATATCGAGGGAGCTCGTTACGGACCCACGCTCCATAATATTCCAGCAGGCCGAGAATCGCCTCGACGCACAGAAGGCGGTATTGATTAAATTGATGACACTTCCGAGCTAGTAAGGATCGATCAAACCTGCCCTAGCAAAACCTTCTAGAGCCATCACTCTTAAATCTGGGTTCATCGGTGAATCAAATGGATAGAATTGGCGTTTCCGTACGTGAACATGCACGTGCACGTATCAAAGAGGGCACCACACTCCATGACGGACCCTCAAGCTATTGAGAAAGAGCGGCCGTTTATCGGATTGTTTGAGCTTGCCAGCACCCTTGGCCATGTTGAGCACAATAGAAAATGATGCGGGCTTAAACTGATCGTGGAGTTCTCCGTTTGCCCTAGGTAGCTGGTCTGGAATCTCACCGGTAGTGACGACGAACTCCAGAGCTATACGGCAGACATCCCATTTTTCATAATCAAGCATACTACTCGATATCGATCGCCGGGGCAGAAAGTTGCTAGGTCGAGTACATTCACGGTTACGAGCACGTTCACGCAGAAATACTTTATTTATCACCGAAAACAATGGATTGTGCCCCATCAGCAGTCATTGGCACCCACTCGATTCCACGAAGAGCCTAAATCTACTACCTGAACGTGCTCCGCCCTGTGGGTGCTATCACGAGCCTTCTGGTACAGCGTTCTGCGTCTTAACTACCCAAAACGCGGAGACTCCACATAACCTTACTCATGGGCATTGACTACTCGGACTCGATTGACAGCGAGAGAGCTGATGGATAGCCTTTGGACAGGTTAACGTCTTTTTGAGGAGAAAAAATGAGACGAATACTCTCTACTATAGCTTCATTACTGTTCATACCTGCTGTTGCGTTTGCTGGCCCCGCAGTTCAGGTGGCAAGCGACCCCTGCTGGGAAGCCGTGATAGGCTCGCTTGCCCACTTCTCAATAGGTGATGGCGCTCCTCTCGGATGTGAGGTCTTGTTTTACGGAGGCGACACAGAAACGGTTCCGCCAGCAGGTGCGATCTATTGCGAAGTCCCAGGAAATGGAGGGGTACGCTGCGATCTCTACGGCGAATACTGCAGCAGTGTAGCGGATGTTAACCCCCACAACGCACCCGGAGTAGGGGTCTGTTTCCAAGGTTGTGGCGCGAGCCCCGGAAATCCCAAGAGGATGACGATCAATCAAGCCAAGTGCTGCCTTATGACCGGCTCGATGCAGCACCCCAACTGCCCTTGATTCAATACAGCTAACTCTTACCGGCGCGAACTTGGAAGCCTAAAAACTGGCAACTAAGTTCACGCCTTCTCCTACCCCTGCGAGTGCTCAAGCGAAGTGGAATAGAACGCGCTATGAAGTTGCTGCGGACAGAACAGCTCTCTCCATTTCAAGCTCTAGAGTTGCCCGCAACCTAGGAGGCCACGTAGTTATCGCTATATTAGGCTTCTCCACAAAATCAACGATCTCGACCCTCATACTCTCAAGACGCTCAGAGAGCTCCTCATCCTCCGAGTCAGCGACCGTCTGTCGTTTCATGACCCACCAAGCGGCGTTAACCTCGGCCCCGAGCAGCGGACTCTGATTGATGAAATCCAGCGCCGATTCCTCAGCCGCCAGGGCACCATCGCGGTCTCCCTGAGCAAAGCGTACCAGCGCGAGGGCGTGCTGAACCGAGGCCGAACTTGCCAGCCCTCTGTTAGCGTTGATACTCTCCTGAAGGACCCTGAGCGCTGTCGGAAACTGATTCAGGGCGATCAATATCCGCGCATGCCAACCGAGCTGTTCTGCACTGGGTTCTAAGGTGTAGGCCTCGTGTGAATAACACAGCGCCTCCTGTTCCTCGCCGAGTTCAAAGCTTACGTTAGAGATGGAGCGAGCTATACGCGCCGCTTGTGAATAGTTTTGCGCTTCCTTGAACAACCGGAATGCGCGTTTGAGGAGTTCGCGAGCTGTGTTCGCATCACCGACCATTATACGAGCATCGGCAAGGGCAACCAAATAAGCCGGCTGCCCCGGCTTGCGACGATTGAGATCCTCCAACAGCTGCGAGGCCTCTTCTGGCTGACCTACCTGGCTGAGCACCACAGCCAAGTTGAACGTGAGTTGCTCACTAGCAGGCTGAAGGAAGTGCGCCTGTCTCAGGCTGCGTTCAGCATCGAAAAAACGATTGTTTTGAACCAGGACCATCGCCTCGTTTACAAGACCTGCAGTACGCAGCTCCTTTGCGCTTGAAAATGGCCGTTCAATCCCATCTTCAAGGCGAGTACCTATCATAAGACGGGAGGCCGGGGGCGGCAGTGCGCACCCTATGCACAGGATGAACACAAGGAGACTAGCCCTCAAAATGGAAGGATACACACGCACCAACTTATTCATTCTCTCACCACTTGGCTGCCGTGAAGATCAGCACGCCTAATGCGAGAACAACATACGTAACTTTATCATGGAGGGCAAACACAAGCGGATCGTCGTGCACCAAGCCTCGTCGTGCCAAGAGCCAGGTTCTACTGACCCAATACATGAGCAGAGGACAGGCAAGCCATATCACCTGCGGTGTTCGATACAGTTCGACAACCTCTCGGCTACTCACATACAGTGCAAGTACCAGCACCGCCATATAAGCACTTGACGACCCAAACATCGCAACTTGATCGATATCCCCAACCAAATAGCCCCGCCCGCGAGGGCGAGATTCGTTTCTATTCCTGAGGAGCAAAAGCTCCGAAAAACGTTTTACACATGCCAAGCTGACGAAGAGAAACATCGAGAGCGCCAGCAACCAGGGAGAAACCACTACCTCAGTCGCGATCCCGCCACCGACCAAACGAATAGTGTAGAGAATTGCGAGCGTAATAATATCGACGAACATCAGGGCTTTGAGCCGATACGAGTAGCCGGTTGTAATCGCCAAATACATCGCAAGAACCAGCGCAAAGGCTGGGGATACCATCGCAGCGATGACGAAAGCCGAGGCAAAGAGAAGGGGCGTCAAGATAAATGCGCTTGAGATCGGAAGTGCCCCAGCCGCATAGGGCCGCCGGCTCTTGCGCGGGTGCGCCCGATCTGCCTCAAGATCCAAAAGATCGTTCAAAAGATAGACACCCGAAGCGCACAACGAGAATGCCATAGCTGCGCTGAAAGCATGCCCCCATGCAGTCCAGTTCAGGAGCTGATGAGCGAGAATAAACGGTACGAACACCAGAAGATTTTTGGCCCACTGATGAACTCTAAGGGCTCGCAACAACACTTCGAAATCGGCGCTCTGTTTGGGGATCACCACCGCCTTGGGAAAACGCGTGCGGACCATGGCAGTGAAGGTCTCCTTCGATGACACACACGTAACGTGTCGCGCCTCGCTCCACACATCGAAATCAGCTCTGGAGTCACCTACGTATTCCCACTCCTGAGAGCCCAGCCTATCCTTGATAGCTTGAGCTTTGGCCCTCCCTTTACAGTTAGAAATCCCCTCAGAGGCGATTACGCCGCCGACAAAATCCAAGCGGTCCGCCACCTTCTCGACTAATTGTGACTCCGAAGCAGACACGAGAAGGATCGTTCGCCCCGCAGCAGCTTCGGCTTTTAGATAGGCAACGACGCCCTCGTTCATCGGTAGAAGCTCAACTGCAAGTTGAGCTCGCTCTGCGAGTTTACGCTTCAGAAACGCGCGCCCCCGGACCAGCCACCATGGGGCTAAAAACAGGACCGACGGATCGCGCTTGAAGGCAGCCAGAAAAGATTCATACAGCAGATCGGTCGCTAGGATGGTTCCGTCCACATCCACACACAGCGGCTCTTTTCTGGCCACGCGAACAGCATCGAGGGTTTCATGCATACAGGCTTTTATAGCAAGACGCACACCTTTCGTCACTGCTCAAAGCGGTCACGCGGCTGCTCACCCATGAGCTTGAACAGCTTTCCATCAGATCCTTGAGCGTGCCCCAATCTTAAAGTGAGGCGTGCTTCGACTCATCAAGGCGCAATTCCCGGCGAACCTCTGACAACCACTGATTACAATAGATATGGCGATGCACAGGGTAGCTCATCTGGGCTCATCCGATGAATGAATTGCCCTCTTGTTATTAACCCGGTATCGTACCGGCACAGCTATGGTCGAGCCTGACTATTATCAGTGCGACATGTTAATCATGGGATACACTCTGATCCATGAAATGCTCGGTTAATCGATTCGAATCCTGGGGAAGGTATCCGAAAGCTACGCAATCCGTCCTTTCGATCCATTCACCACGAGCACGGCTACCACTACCGAATGAGTCGGAGACAGTCCTTCCCTTTGGACTCGGTCGAAGTTACGGGGACAGCTGCCTCAACGATGGGAACTTCCTAATCGACACCCGTGAACTATCGCATTTTATCTCCTTTGACGAGGAAAGCGGGTTATTACGCGCTGAGGCAGGTGTCAGCCTCGCCGAGATACTGCGAATCTTCATCCCTCGCGGCTGGTTCCTCCCGGTCTCGCCCGGCACCAAATTCGTTACCCTTGGCGGAGCTGTGGCGAATGACATACACGGAAAAAACCATCACCGGGCAGGAACCTTCGGCAACCATGTGACACAGTTTGGTCTTGTGCGCTCGAACGGGGAGTCTCTGACCTGTTCACCTTCTACAAACCCGGAGCTCTTTCAAGCAACCATCGGAGGCCTCGGGCTGACAGGGCTGATCGTGTGGGTTGAGATTCGCCTCACCAAAATCGCTTCTCCCTTCCTTAACACCCATTTGATTAAATTCGAAAACCTCGACGAATTCATGGCGATCTCGCATGAAACGGATTCGCTCTTCGACTACAGCGTCGCATGGGTGGATTGCATAGCCGATGGTTCCTCGATGGGACGTGGGATCTTCATGGCCGGAAACTTTGCGCCCCCGACCTCGTCTCGTCCCCCTCGTACTCTTTCTCTTTCGATTCCATGTAGTGCACCGAGCTGGCTTCTCAATTCCCTTGCGATGAAAGCCTTCAACATCGTCTACTACAATCATCAGCGTTCAAAGGTTGTTGATGCGCTCCAGTACTATGAGCCCTTTTTCTATCCCCTTGATGCAATTCTGCACTGGAACCGAATCTATGGCGCACGCGGCTTTTTCCAATATCAGCTCGTTGTTCCTTTCCAGGATGGTGCAGCAGCGCTCAAAGAGATCTTCGCTCGTATTAGCCGATCGGGACGGGCTTCATTCCTGGCTGTTCTTAAGACCTTCGGAGGGGTAGAGTCTCCGGGACTACTTTCATTTCCCCGGAGGGGCGTTACCCTGGCACTCGACTTCCCGAATCAAGGCGCTCCTACCCATGCCCTCATGCAGGAGCTTGACCGCATAGTATCAGAGGCTGGCGGAGCTCTCTATCCAGCAAAAGATGCTCGTATGAGCCCTGAGATGTTTGAGCGATCCTTTCCACGGCTATCAGAGTTCGAACGGTGGGTGGACCCGCGCTTCTCATCAAGCTTCTGGAGACGCGTGCGAGGTAGTGTATGAAGAGAGTCCTGATAATCGGAGCAACATCGGCTATTACGACTGAGACTGCTCGCTGTTTTGCTCGTGATGGTGCTGCGCTGCACATCGTGGCTCGAGACCAAGAGAAGCTCAATCGCCTTAAGAGCGATCTCGAGATCCGGGGTGCAGTGCGGGTATCGATAGACATCTTTGATGCCCTGCTGCCTGACTCTCATGCCGAGGTCATACACCAAGCGATTGAGAAGTTGGGAGAGTTAGACGGTGTATTGATCGGCCATGGCACCCTACCAGACCAGAGCAGCTGTCAAAACGAATGGAAATCGTGCGAAGACGCCGTCACGGTCAATTTAATCAGTCCCATCGCTCTACTTACCGATCTGGCGAACTATTTCGAACGCAAGCGAAGTGGAAACATCACGGTCATCTCCTCAGTAGCTGGCGACCGCGGTCGCCAGAGCAACTACGTGTATGGTGCTGCCAAGGGGGGACTCTCTATCTTTCTGCAGGGACTTCGTAATCGCCTTGCTCCCTGCGGTGTGTCGGTGACCACGATCAAACCCGGCTTTGTTGACACCCCCATGACTGCCGATCTCCCCAAGGGACCGCTCTTTGCTTCTGCAGAGCAGGTGGGAGCCCGTATTCACAAAGCGATGGTACGGGGGGAGTCAGTGGTTTATACCCCCTGGTTCTGGCGGTTCATCATGGGAGCGATCGTTGTGGTGCCCGAACGAATATTTAAGAAACTGAAGTTATAAAGCTCCAGTCCTCACCCCGACTACAAACGCTATCGTCGCGCAGCAATGACCACGCACTGACTATTTTGTTGGCTTCAGTCTTTCTGGTCGAAGTCAGAATACTTCGTGCTGGAACCCCGTGCCCGATCGATCGGATACTTCCGCTCGTTCTCCGCGAGCTTCCTCTGAAAAGCCTGCTCAAGGTCGATCTCGCTATCGTGTGCCATGACCATCACCCAGTAGAGCACATCCGAGAGCTCTCGCTCCAACTTCTCCCGGATACTGTGCCACTCCTGCTTGACGCACTCCTCATCCTTCCACTGAAAGATCTCACCAACTTCCGCTGCCTCCAGCATCAAAGAGAGAGCCATGTCTTTGGGTCGATGAAACTGCTTCCAGTCGCGTTCATCTCGGAACGAAATCGCCTTAGCGGTGAGCTCTTTGAGAGTTTTCATCGGACGGATATAGCATACCGAGGAGAGGAAACAAGCAGCGCTTGATGAGGGTGAAGAGCTTTATCCGAGCGCTGAAACTCCCCTCGCGGAATCAGCAGCACACTGCTCAAAGGCCGCGTTTTCAAGGGCCCATCGGTACGACATCGCTAGACCATCGCGGAGGGCCACGCATGGCTCCCACCCTAATGATTTAACCCTGGATACATCGAGCACCTTCCGCGGGGTGCCATCTGGCTTCGAGGTATCAAAACGTATATCGCCCTCGTATCCAACCACTTCCTTCATCATGAAAGCCAGATCTCGAATCGTAACATCCTCGCCAGTGCCCACATTCAAAGTCGAGGGGCTGTCGTAACACTCCATGACCTTCAGAGCCGCTGCTGCGAAATCGTCTACGTGCAGAAATTCACGCCGCGGTTCGCCACTACCCCACACCGTGACAAATGGCGCCCCCTGGAGACGCGCCTCGTGAAAGCGCCTCATCATACCGGGTATCACGTGCGAACCCTCCGGATGAAAATTATCATTCGGCCCGTACATGTTGGTCGGCATAACCGAGACAAAACACTTTCCGTACTGCTTATTGTATTTTTCACACAATTTGAGGCCTGCGATCTTTGCTACCGCATAGCCCTCATTAGTTGGCTCAAGCGGGCCCGCTAGGAGCGCATCCTCGGAGATAGGTTGCGGCGCAAACTTGGGATAGATGCAAGAGCTGCCAAGGTACAGGAGCTTCCGTACCTGAAAACGCGCGGCGGCGTGAATAACATTTGCGGATATCATCAGATTCTCGTACAGGAAATCTGCCTGATAGCGCGCGTTATCCATAATCCCACCCACTCGTGCTGCACAGAGAAACACGAAATCAATCGCCTCGTGCTCGAAGAACTCGTTAACTGCAGTTTGATTGAGGAGATCGAGCTCGCTGCGCGAGCGTTCGATTATCGCGGTATACCCATGCTGCATCAGTGCACGAACGATAGCCGATCCGACTAGACCCTTGTGGCCAGCTACAAATATTCGCGAGTCAAATGCCAATCTGGAGAAAATCTGCGGTGAGCCCATGCCGTGTTAGGATGACGGAGCCACCTCCTGGGATTCACTGACCAGCGATACCTGTTACCCTTATTACCAAGGCTCCGGGTGCATAGCCTCAGAAACACGAAAGATTCACTCCTCCAGGAGGAATTGAATCTGTTTAGGAAGGAGGGTCTGAACGCGGAACTTCTCGCAAAACATGTCCGCCCCCTGCTCTATGGCTGCCAATTCCACGTCACCTCGAGCCCCCGTGAGTACTATTACCGGAATCTCACGCCCGACATCTTCGCCCTCAAGCGCTCTCACCGTCTTGACGAACTCAAAACCGTTCATTTCTGGCATCTTGAGGTCTGAAATCAGGATTTGAAACTGGCGATCTGCCAAGAGGCTCAAGGCTTCCTGCACGGTATCGGTCGCCGTAACTCGATAACCGGCAGCAGACAGTACATGGGACAGAAACTGCAGCTGGTCGGGGTCATCATCCACAACCAAGATACTGGTGTTGCGAGGATTGACGGCCTTGAGCTGGAGTACTGCGTCCCCACACACCTGATGATCTCCACAATTACCGACAGAGTTCGGAGAGAGTATATCTTCCTCTCGCTCCAACCACTTTAACTGCTGCAACACCGTCATCGAGACACGCTCCTGTTTTCCACCTACCTTACAAAGCTCCCCTTAATAACAGAGAGATGGTCGGCAGGAGAGCCGTTACCCTTTCGAAGCCCGCGCCAAATTACTCCACCTATCGCAGGATGTCCTATCGGGGAACCTCCTAGGGAAGCGAGGCAGGAGGACAAGGAGACTCGGCACGAGCGTTTCTTGGGGGAGATGGAGCTTGCTGTTCCGTGGTAGGGGCTCGTGAAGCTGATAATCCCTTCAGTCAGACGGTTTTGCTTGGGTAAGGCTGCTGTGGATGAAGTGCCATGCGCGCTTCTTGAGACAGGATTAAGTGCATATTGTTGCTCGATGCAGGTAAGTCATCAGAGAGCATCGCGATCACCTCTTTTTGAGCGGCAACACCGTCACTAACTACCTTAAAAAAATATCAAACAGGCGGCTTAGAGGACTTGGGTAGTCTTAACGACTACCAAGGGAGCGAATGTCGATTAAGCAAAGTTCAACAACGAAAGCTTGCCC
>Ga0169931_10000662_pt1 | contig 57093 bp, 56 predicted proteins | sample Kivu_15m_20L_FD_129675 | JGI IMG/M metagenome (GOLD analysis project Ga0169931, IMG submission 129675) | Freshwater microbial communities from Lake Kivu, Western Province, Rwanda to study Microbial Dark Matter (Phase II) - Kivu_15m_20L... | ecosystem: Environmental > Aquatic > Freshwater > Lake...
CGTCATGGACCGGGTGCACTCCGGCAATATATTCGCCGTAAGCGCCGACCAAGGTCTTCAGCAGCAGCTCGTAGATGCCGTCGAGCGCATCGTGGAGTGTGGGAGCGAGGAGCACGGCGTTGACCAGCGCCTCAAGCCGATTGCTGACGGGCGCATCGGCCTTGCCGCCGGGAAACTGTTCGACGCGCTCGCGCAGGCGGCGGACGCACTCGGCTTGGTCCCAAATATGGCGGTGGATCACGCTCTTGTCGGACCATTCCGGAACGTCCTTGCCCCAGGCGGCGATGAGCCGGTGGATGGATTTCTCCAGGTATTGCCAGTCGTTCAGCAGGTCCACGGTGCGTGGCTTCTGCTTGGAGTCGGCATCGACGAGAACGGTGCGCTTGAGGGGAGTGGGGGCGTCGGCAACGAGCGTGCTCATTTCTGACCATATTAGCATTAATCTTGCGTTATTCCTATGTCTGGAAGCGCATGACTTGTGCCTAAAATTGACCAACAGCTCTGGCATAACCCTTTCACGCGGGACGGTCTCCGGCTGCCGGCGGCGGGTCCGGAAAACTTTCAGATCCACGAGGCGGGTGTGATCACCCTCGATGAAAACTGGCAGCACCGGAATGTATGCAGCCCGTTCTGGCGGTTGTTTTATGATTTCGACCGCGGGTCTTGGGTGAAATCCGGCGGCCGGCGGCTGTCGCTTGGTCCCGGGCAGATGGTGGTGATGCCCGATGGCGTGCCGTTCGATTGCGGAAGCCGTGCGGGAGTCGGGCATCTGTGGTTGCACTTTTCGCTGCATCTGGCGCTGCCGTCGGCGGCACCGGAGGTTTTTGCGCTGCCGGCAGGTCCGGCGTTGCGCGCGGTGGCGCAGGAACTGAAGGGGCGGGTGGCGGCCGGCCAGCCGGAGGCGGTGCGGCATACAGGCGCGGCGCTGTTGCATTTGGTTTTTGCCGGCAGCGGGCTGATGCCGACGGCGATGCCGGAACGGTTGCGGGCAAGTTGCGGCTGGATCGAGCGCAACCTTGGCGGTGAGATTTCCAATGCGGCGCTGGCGGAGCGCGCGGGGATGAGCGTCGAGGCTTTCATCCGCTGGTTCAAGGCCCGGACAGGCCGCACCCCGGCAGCGTTTGTGACGGAGCGGCGGGTGCGGGAAGCCTGCCGCCGGCTGGCCTTTGGCGAGGAGTCCATCGAGCAGGTCGCGGAGGCGACCGGCTTCGCCAACCGCCATCATTTCAGCCGGGTCTTCAAACGGCATGCCGGGTGCGGACCGGCGGAGTTTCGACGGGGCCGGTAAGCTATTGTATATTCAGGACGCTATACACGGTTGGCGCGGCTTTATATTGGGCACGGCAGGCCCAATCATATATGACTTGCTCCGGCCGGCGGATGGGATGATATTGGCTCGGACCCAAAAATATTATGGCAAAAGACAAAATACTAAAGGCACTGGCCGCGGCCCGCGCCAAAGTGGAAAAACTTGAGGCGGCCATGGCCGCCAAGCGCAACCGGCTGCTGGCCCGGGTGCATGAGCAGCACGGCTTCGCGAGCCTGGAGGATTTCATCAATGCGCTCAAGCAGGTCGCCAAGGGCGGCGGTCGCAAGAGCAAGGGCAAAGCCAAGGCCGCTGGCGGCAAACGCCGCAAGCGCGCGGTCATCACCCCGGAGATCAAGGCGAAGGTGAAGTCGCTGGCCCAGGCCGGCAAAACCGGCGCTGAGATCGTGAAGGAGACGGGCATCTCGCTGCCCAGCGTGCAGAACATCAAGAAAGAGCTCGGCCTCACCAAGGCGCGGAAAAAGTAAGTCCCGCATTTTCGCATTCCCGGCCCCGGTTTTATCGCCGGGGCTTTTTGTTGATGACAACGGCGGGCGGGCCGGTGCTGATGGGGTCATGTCCGCCGACTACATCCAGGCCAACACGAACGGCCGTCTGCACGACGCCCGCGAACCGTCCATCTCGCCGCTGAATCGGGGTTTTCTCTACGGGGATGCGGTTTATGAAGTCTGGCGGACCTACGAAGGCGTCCTTTTTGCGTGGAAGGAGCACTGGGAGCGGCTTGAGCAATCGGCGCGTGCCTTGCACTTCGGGCTCACGGTCACGGAAGGGACGGTGTTGGCCGAAATCAAACGCACCGCGGCGGCGTATCGTGCGTCGACCGGCTGCGCGGGCGAACTTTATGTGCGGCTGCAGATCACGCGCGGCGGCGGCCCGATCGGGCTGGACCCCGGGCTGGCGGACCGGCCGGACTTTGTCCTCCTGGTGCAGGCGAACAAGCCGGTGCCGCCGGAGAAACTGCACACGGGCTATGTGCTTTCCGTGGCGACTCAGTTGCACCGGAATCCCGCCGACACGCTCAACCCTGCTTGGAAAACGGGCAACTATCTCAACAATATCCTCTGTCTCAGCGAGGCCCGGCAGCGCGGGGCCGACGAGGTGGTCATCACGAATCTTGCCGGTGAAGTGACCGAGGCGGCGGTGACCAATCTGGGCTTCGTGCGCGACGGCGTGATCCTGACGCCGCCGTTATCGGTCGGCATCCTGGCGGGCATCACCCGCGAGTTGGTGATCCGCCGCATCGCGCCCGCCGCGGGCCTGAAGGTGACCGAGACCGTGGTGCGGCCGGAGGATTTCGCCACGATGCAGGAGTGTTTCATGCTTTCCACCACCCGCGATCTGTCGCCGGTGGGGCGGATTGACGGCCGGAGTTTTCGGGTGGGACCGGATACCGTGACGATGCGGTTGAAGGCAGCGTTTGCGGAATATGTGCGGCACTACGTCGCGGCGCACCCGGGGCAGAGTCTGCTTCAGTAACGGGCGAGGGCAGGATCGAGCTCGGCGGCCCATGCGTCGATGCCGCCCGCGATGTTGGAGACGGCGTCCAGGCCGTGGTGGCGCAAAAACTCGGTGACACGCCGGCTGCGCCCGCCGTGGTGACACAGGACGAGGATGTGGCGGTCGCGGGGCAGGGTGGAGAGATTTTCGGGAATCTCGCGCATCGGGATATGCCGGTCGCCGGGCAGACGGCAGATGTCGCGCTCGAAAGCCTCGCGGACATCCAGCAGCAGGGTTTGCCCCGGGTTGGCATCGAGCAACTGCCGGGCGGTGGCGACGGAGATTTCCAAGGGAACAGAGGAGCCGGACATGGGCGGCAGGAAGAGCCGCACCGCGAGCGGGCGCAAATGAAATTGCGCCCGGCCGGGCGCGACTCCCAAATCCGCGCCATGCAATGTCTGGGCATTGACTATGGCACCCGTCGGATCGGGCTCAGCTACGGCGACGAGATCGGCGTGGCGACACCGCTGCCTGCGCTGGTGCAGTCGGCGCCCGAGCAACGCTGGACGGCGCTGCGCGAGGTGGTGAAGTCGCGCCGGATCACCGACCTCGTGCTGGGCTACCCGTTCAACATGGACGGAACGGCGGGCTTCAAGGCGAAGGAAGTGGACGAGTATGCCGCGCGGCTGAAAGCGGAGTTTGGCTTGCCGGTGCATTTGGTGGACGAGCGGCTGACCAGCTATGAGGCGGAGTCCACCATCGCGAAGTCGAAACGCCACGATGTGCGCGCCAGCGGTTTGGTGGATTCGCGGGCGGCGACGATCATCCTGCAGGATTATCTCGACCAGAGGCTGCCGCCGGCGGCAGCGGATTTATGAAGGATTCTGCCGTGCAGAACAAAATTCATCCGCGTTCGTCCGTGAAGCCGGTGGCTTCGTCCTCCGTCCGCTGGAAGTGTGTTTGCGCCTACGATGGCACCGGTTTCGCCGGCTGGCAAAGCCAGGCGGGAAACAATGCGGTGCAAGACGTGATCGAGCGCAGGTTGGTGGAAATTTTTGGCCGCGTGGTGCGCATCAGCGGCAGCGGGCGGACGGATGCCGGCGTGCACGCGCTGGGGCAGGTGTTTCATTTTGACGCAGCCTGGCGGCATGGCCCCGCGAAATTGCTGGCGGCGCTCAAAGTGGGATTGCCGCCGGCGATCCAGATCAAGTCGGCGCGCGTGGTGCGGGATGATTTTCACGCGCGGTTTCAGGCCACGGGCAAGCGCTACGAATACCGCATCCAACTGGGCGAGGCGGATCCGTTTACACGCTCCTATTGCTGGAGCGTTTTCCGGCCGCTTGACTTTGCCGCGATGGAGGCGGCGGCGGCCGGGTTGCGCGGCCGGCATGACTTCCGGGCTTTCACCGCGCTCAACGGCCCGGAAAAAGAGGACACGGTGCGCGACCTGCGACGGCTGGAGATCCGGCGGCGCGGCCGGCAGGTGCGCATCATCGCGGAGGCGGACGGGTTTCTCTACAAAATGGTGCGGAGCCTGGTGGGCGTGCTCGTGGCGGCGGGCGAAGGAAAGCTGCCGGCCGCGCGGGTGCAGGAAATTCTGCGATCGCGGCGTCGCACCGCCCTCGTGGAGACGGCGCCGCCGCAGGGATTGTTTCTGGTGAAGGTCTTCTATGCATGAAAATCGCGACGCCCAACTGGCTGCGCGGGGCAATGGATGTGTTTTTCCCGCCGGTTTGCGTGCATTGCCGGGCCGTGGTCGAGGACAGTGAGCTGCCGCATCTGTGCGCGCGCTGCGTGGCGCGGATCGAATGGGTGCGTCCGCCGCATTGCGCGACTTGCGGGCATCCGTTCTACGGGGTGGTGGAGGGAGAGCGGCTCTGTCCGCACTGCGAGGGGTTGCATCCGGCCTACCGCGAAGGCCGGACGGCGGTGCTGCTCAAAGGCCCGGCCCGTGCGCTCGTGCATGAGTTAAAATACCACCGCGGCCTGTTTGTGCTGGCGGATATCGAAGCGATCTTCCGGCGGTTGAACTGGGTGCGCGCGTGGCTGCAGGACGCGGTGCTGGTGCCCGTGCCCTTGCATCCGCGCAAGGAGCGTGAGCGCGGCTACAACCAGAGCCGGTTGTTGGCGGAACATTTGGCGCAGGCAATGGATGGCAAGATCATGGTAAAAAACATTTTGCGCAGAGTTATAGACACGGAATCGCAAACTTATCACGACAAGAAAACCCGGCTGGCCAACCTGAAAAATGCCTTTGCACTGGCTCCGGGCGCGGCCATAACTCCGGCCCAACATTACGTTATCGTTGATGATGTCTTCACCACGGGTTCCACTCTTAACAGCTGCGCTCGCGTCCTTCGTCGGGCCGGTTGCATGAATCTGGACGTCATCACCTTCGGCCACGGCTGAACCTCGCCATGCACTTTGACAAACCGGCCTACACGGTCCGCAAAACTTCCCGCAAACGCGACATCCCGCACGGTCTTTACACCAAAGACCCGGTCTCCGGTGAAACGCTGTTCACCAAGGACATCGAGGACAACCAGATGGTGGTGCCCACCAGCGGCTACCATTTCCCCATCGGGGCCCGGGAGCGGCTGGCCCGGCTCCTAGATGAAGGCTCCTTCGTCGAGACGGATGACAAGGTAAAGTCTGCCGACCCACTCGGGTTCACTGATTCGGTGCCCTACACGACGCGGTTGAAGAAATATGAGAAGGCGTCCGGCCTGACGGAGGCGGTGGTCTGCGGCACGGGGAAAATCCACGGGATCCCGCTCTCGGTGGCGGTGATGGATTTTCGCTTCTGCGGCGGCACGCTGGGCTCGGCAACCGGGGAAAAGATCACGCGGGCGATCGAGCGCGCCGCGGCGGAAAAAACCCCCTGCATCATCTTCAGCACCTCCGGCGGCGCCCGCATGCAGGAAGGCATTCTCTCGCTCATGCAGATGGCGAAAACCAGCGCGGCGCTCGGCCGGCTGGCGGCGGCCCGGCTGCCCTATATCTCGGTGCTCACGCATCCGACAACCGGCGGCGTTTCGGCCAGCTATGCGACCCTCGGCGACTTGATTTTGGCCGAGCCGGGTGCGCTCATCGGCTTTGCCGGTCCGCGGGTGATCAAGGACACCACGAAGCAGACCCTGCCGCCGGGCTTCCAGACTTCGGAATTTCTGCTCCAACACGGCTTGGTTGACATGATCGTCAAGCGCACGGAGATGCGCGACCGGTTGCGGGATATCCTGCAGGCCTTGCATCTGCGCAAGCGGCCCGTGCCGGAGAAGAACTGAGCGCGAGGCCGGCGATGTCCAGCGGCGAGGCCACCGATTACGCGGCGGTTGCCGATTACCTCTTCAGCCTGAAGGCGCGGGGGGTGAAGTTCGGCATTGATCGCATGCGGCTGCTTGCCGCAGCGCTCGGTCACCCCGATCGTGCCGTGCCGGTCATCCATATCGCGGGGACCAATGGCAAAGGGTCGGTGGGCGCGATGCTCGACGCCATCCTGCGTGCCGCCGGCTGGCACACCGGGCTCTATACCTCGCCGCATCTCGTGAAGCTGGGCGAACGCGTGCAGGTGGACCGCCGGCCTCTGACCGAGGCGGAAATCATCGCCTACACGGAGGAGCTGCGGCCCATCGCCGCGCGGATCGGCGCCGCGGGCGACGATGATCACCCGAGTTTTTTTGAGTTCATGACGGCGATGGCCTTTCTGCAGTTCCAACGCACCGGCGCCGACATTGCCTTGGTGGAGGTCGGCCTCGGCGGGCGGCTGGATGCTACCAACGTCGTCGAGCCCGAGGTTGCCGTCATCACCTCGATCGGGCTGGACCATACGGAGCAGTTGGGCGACCGGATCGAACTCATCGCGGCAGAGAAAGCCGGGATCATCAAGCCCGGCCGGCCGGTCGTGATGGGGCGGGTGCCGCCCGAGGCGGAGACGGTCATCCGGGCGCGGGCGGCGGCAATGCAGGCGCCCTTGGTTTCGGTGGCGGAGGTTTTTGGCGCGGAGCTGGCGGCTTACCCGCAGACCAATCTCGAAGGGGATTATCAGCGCTGGAACGCGGCGACCGCCACTTTGGTGGCGCGGCTGCTGCCCGGAAAATGGGGATTGTCCGCCGCGATCATCGAGCAGGGTTTGCAGCAGGTGGATTGGCCAGGCCGCTGGCAACGGGTGCGGTTGGGCCGGCGTCTCATGGTGCTGGATGCCTCGCACAATCCCGAGGGCGCGGCGGTGCTGGAAATGAACCTGCAGAAGCTCGTGGCCGAGACCGGTCGCAAGCCCGTGGTCATCACAGGTGTGCTCGGCACGGCCCGGGCGCGACCGCTGCTGGAGATCATCGCGCGACACGCGGCGGAGATTCACCTGGTGGTGCCGCAGCAAGCCCGGGCCTGCAGCCACGGCGACCTTGCCGGTTTGGTGCCGGAGGCTTTTGCCGGCCGCGTCCTGGCTGCGAGCGTGCCGGGGTTGTTTCCGCAGCCCGGAGTTTGCACGGCGGGCGGGCCGGACGACGTCATTGTCGTGACAGGCTCAATTTATCTCTTGGGCGAAATCATGACCCGACTCGAGCCCGCCCGAGGCGCCGGCGAGGGCCGGTTGCAGGATTTTTGATTTGCCCGTCGGTTTTATCCGGGGGCTTGGCGGCTCAAAGCTGATCAATCCATTGCCGGAGGATGCTACGGACGTCGGCGAGGTGGGCCTTCAGCTCGGATGCCGATTTGAGCGTGAGGACGCAACGATCGGTGGCAGGCCATTGCAGCAGGCCGGCGGGGTCGTCGATGGTGAACTTCCGGGCGTTGCTGCGCGCCTTCGCCCCGGTGTGCAGAATGAGCTGAATGGCTTTCGGCGGGTGGAGCCGGAACGTCGCGAAGTGATCGTCGAGTTGGTGGCTCGGCGCATTCCATTTCACCTCCTCGGTGATCCGGGAATCCAAGTCGAGAATCAAGGTGCGGAGTTGGGCGATGCCGTCCCGGTGCGGGTGATTGAGTCCGGCCAGCAATGTCGCGACAGGCGAAGCTGCGGCGCCGTTGGTTTCGGAGCTGAAACGTCCCGCAGACGACATGAGTTCAGTTGATCGCGATCAATTCCGCCGTGGCGGGCACGTCTTTGATGATTTGGGACGGCTCGGGGCCGACGCCGAGGTAGCGAAGGTTGGGGAGTTTGCCGGCCGGAGGGCGCACGCCATCGGCGTAGGCAACAGCGAGCAGGCTCCGCATCATGGCGGCGACATAGCGGCGGGCATTCAGAGGCAGGGCGCCGAAGGTGCGCACGTTGGAGATGTCCTCGGCCCAACCGGGATGACGCGAGTAAACGGGACGGAGGGTTTTGCGCACGGCCTCGTTGCGGGGCACATGGGCGTGGCGTTGGCCGTTCGCATCCTCATAGGCGGTGCAGATGAGGAGGTCGCCGCGCCACTCCCCGGAGTGGGTGAGGGCGTCGAGCTTGTTGATCATGAGGTCCTGAAAACCGCCGTAACGGAGGGCATCGCCTTTCTCCACGGCGTCATACCAGCCGACCATGCGCTGGCGGCCGGTGCTGGTGCCGAACTCGAGGCGCTTGAGCAGGGCGGCGAGCGGGTGGGCGTCTTCCATCTGCGTGAGGAAGGTGTGGGTGCCGACCTTGGTGTCGTAGGCCTTCGCCACGCCGATGGTGTGGATGCGTTGGACGGGCACTCCAGCGCTCTCGAAAAACTCGGGCGTGTAGGTGTGCGAGGCGGTGACGTTGGGCGAGAAGCCGTGGCGTTTGTCGAGCCAGTAGGCTTGGCCGAACTCGCCCACAATGGTGCGGCCGGCAGCGACTTCGCGGAGGATGAGCTCGCGCACTTCGCCGATATTCCGGGCGAGTGCGGTGCCGGCATGCCAGTAGGCGGCGGTGAGCTGGTCCAGATTGAGCGTGAAGGGCTGTGGTCCGCGGAAGCGGGTGAAATCGAATTCTTCGCGGGCAAAGATGCCGAGTTCGATGGCTTCGGCATTGGCGCGCAGCTCGGCGGCGGTCAGGCTCTCAAAGAACTCATGCCAAGCGGCCGGGCTGACACGACAAACGTGCTGGATGGTGCGGCAGGCGCGGTCGGCCCTTTGGGAGAGCTTGCGGGCGAAATAATTCGGTCCGCCCAGGAAGTCGGTGTAGGTGATCTGCCACTGGCCGACCTCGTCGAGGTAGGCGGGGGTGATGCCGCGGCCCGTGGAGCCGCGGGGCTCCTCCTGCAGCACGTGGGTGCGATAGTCCTCCCACGCGAGGTCGAGGAGCCGGTGGGTGACGTCCGAGACCATGGTGCGCTCGTCGATCAGGAGGCGGTCGAGGATGGCGTAGCCTTTCTGCTCGAGGGGGCGGGCCTCCCACCAGATCTTGCGCGGATCGGCGACGACGCCGCTGCCCATGCAGAGGCGGGCGACATCTTTGATGACCACGCCGGCGGGCAAGAGGTTGAGCTTGATGCCGCCGGCGGTGTGGCCGGAGTTGGCGCCGCCGTTGACCTTGAGCACGACGGAAATGGGGGCGGAGGTGCCGCGGAGTTCGTCGGCGATCTCGGGGATCAGGCGGCCTTTGCCTTCGTCACCGAGGGAAATGCCGACATCTGCGATCAACTGGCTGGAAAAGGGAGTAAGAGACATGGTTGGCGCGGCAACCGAAGCTCACCCGTGGGAGCAAACCCCCTGTTGCCGGGGAGTTAAAAGGCGACGGGGCCGGGAGCGGCAAGGCTAAACCTTGCCATGACACGGGCCGGCGCGTGGCCGGCGGAGCCAAGTCCAGCCCACGGCGAGCAGGGCATAGGCGGCGCCGGCGAGGTGTGCGCCGGTGGCGATGCGAATGTTGGGTTCGTCAAACCGGATCAGGCCGCCGCCGCTGCCGTCCTGCCAGATTTCAAACCCTATCTCGGCGACATAAATCGCCAGCACGGCCGGCCAAAACCAGTCGGTCCACTGCCGCCGCCAGCCTTGGAGCGCGAGATACAGCAGCAGGCCGAGGTTGACGGCGCTCAAGCCGCCGTAGCGGAGGAGACCGGGCTCGGCCCAGAAGATAATGCTGCTGATGAACAGCGGCATGAGCAAGACGGCCGAATAGTAAAAACGCGGGTGCCGCGGACCCAGCACCCAGCCGAGCACGAGCCAGAGACCGACATCGGCGAGCCAGTGCGGCCAGCCAAAATGGGTGAGGTGACCGGTCCAGATGCGCCACCACTCACCTTCGGCCAGAGCTGCGCGATCATAAATGAACCAGGTGCGACTGCCGGGGATGGTTTGGAAACAGAGCGTGATTGCGGCCACGGCGAGTGCGAGCCACGGCCACCGGGAAGGGGCGAGAATTGAGGCGGGCTCGGCGGGACGGGGCATGGTGGCAAGCATCAGCCGACCATGCTTCCGCGGTTGGCTCAAGCGCGACGGAGGCGGGTTTGCAGCAGGCGGCTGAGTGCGGCGACGAGGAGTGCGCCCAGGAACCATGCGCTGGGTGATCCACCGCCACCACCGCCTCCACCGCCGCCGCCTGAGACGGGTGGTGGTGCGGGGGTGGTCACGGTGAGTGTGGCAGGATTGCTCGTCACGAAGCCGGCGGCGTTGGTCACGGTAACATGGTATTGGCCGGCGTTGGCACTGGCGACCCCTGTCAGGCTATACGTAGCGGTGGATGCGCCCGCGATGGCGGAGCCGTTGAAAAACCACTGGTAGGAAAGCGTGCCCGGTCCGCCTGCAGTGACGGCGAAGGTGACATTGCCGCCTTGCAGGGCGGTGACGCTGGCCGGCTGGGAAAGGATGAATGGGGTCGAATTCTCGGATGGGGCGAAGTTAAGGGTCAGGGTAATGCCACCAGAGTCGCGATCCCAGCCGTCGACCCCAATTTGGTAAACCGTGTTACGCACGGAGGTGAAGGTCACGGAACTCGCCTGGATGACGCCAAGGCTGATGTCGTCGTTCGTGGCGATTGTGGTCAACGCCGCGACCGAGCTGCCGATGTATACCCCCAGCGTGGTGTCGTAGTAGCTGCCGCGGGTGTCGAGCGTGACGGCGCCCTCGGTGGGCGCTATCCAGCGCCACCAAACCGAGGCACCGCCGGGGTTATTGCCGTGATTGGGTTCACCGGCTTCCTTGGTGGCGTTGGTATTGTGGCCTTTCAGGACCACGCTGTTGCCGTTGAGATTGATGGGGATGGCGTTGGCAAACGCGTCATTGGGCGGCGCCCCGGGCGGACCGTAAAGCGATTGGCCGCCCGCGATGTCGTCTTCGCTCAGCGCGTCGAGGTTGCCGATGCGGCTGTTCATGATCGCGGCGATGTTCTGGCCCGCTTCGTCGGGATGATCGAGGCCGAGCAGATGGCCGAGTTCATGCAAGGCGACGCGGCGGATGTCTTGCACGCCGCTGCGGGTCGGGCCGCGGTAGGAATCCCAATTGCGGGCGGAGTTGAAGATTATGTCAGATTCGATGCGCTCGTTGCCTCGGCTGAAACCCGTGGCCACGGCCACTGTGTTCTCCCCAAATTGCTGGCCGTAGACGGTGGTGGCAAAGACCAGATCGTTACGGCCGTTGCGTTGGGCGGCGTTACCGGAGGTCTGGATGGGGACGAGCCGCACGGAGCCTAGGACGGTATTCCAGCTTTCGGCAGCGGCGGCGGCGCTGGAGTTGAAGGTGCTGCCGTCGGAGAGCTCCCGGTCGGAGCCGAGCATGATATACAGATGAACGTTGCCGGCGGGCCATTTGATTGGCAGGCCGGTGTTGGTATTCAGTAAAAAGACAAAGGCCCAACCGCCGCCGGTCAGCGAAAGCAGCACAACCGCGAGGGCGGCGAACCTAAGACGATTAGTGGAGGAGATCGGGGACTTCACGTTCGGCGAGGGCGGCGGCGGTCTGGCGAATGCGGGCGGTGAAATCGGCGGTGGTCAGAGGCTTGGCGCGGGGGTTGCGCATAACGACGCCGCTGGTGGCGCCGAGCGGCAGCATCACGTCGTGCTCGCTGTAAACGAGCTTGCCGTTGCAGCGGAGCACGCGGGCTTCGCCGGTGCGGGCGTCGCGGCGCACGGGGTAGAAACCATGCATCATGCCCGTCAGGGGCACGACCTGACGGCCGTTGCCCTGCACGAAGAGAATGCTTTCCTCGCCAACGCGGAAGACCGGCGCGCCCTCGACGGTCATGACATCCGGGCCCACCTGGCCGCCCATTACTTCAAGGATCAGCGGGGAAGGCGGCTGGCCCGTGATCACCTCCAGCACGCGCAGCTCGACACTGGTGCCGATGTAGCGTTGCGCGGGGTCCTTGGGGTTTTCCCGCCAAGAGGAAGTCACGGCCACGACTTCAACCCGGACCGTATAGTCGGTGCGGGCGACGAGATTTTCGAAATCCGGCGCGATAACCGAGGTGGCGTGGACAAGCGGGAGGCAGCCCAACAGCAGGGGGAGCAGAAAGCGGAGGCGAGGCATGAAGATAGAGACCTGCGGCCAAAGTAAAAGTTGCGCGGAGGCTGCAGGGTTGCAACCAACCGGATCAATTTTTCCGGGTCGAAACCTCGATCACATCGTGTGGAGCCGCTTCCTTCTGGCCGGCGGCGCTCACGCGGATGAAACGAGCCTTGGCGCGGAGTTCGGGCAGCGTTGCGGCGCCGAGATAGCCCATGCCGCTTTGCACGCCGCCGATGAGGTTGCCGAGCACATCGTCCACGGAGCCGGAGACTTCCTTGAGCGCTTCGATGCCTTCGGCGGTGACTTTGCGGGCCTTGTCGTCCTTGTCGTGGCCGTAGCGGGCGGCGCTGCCGGCCTTCATCGCCGCGAGGGAGCCCATGCCGCGGTATTGTTTATAAAGTTTGCCGCTGATCTCCATGATTTCGCCGGGGGCTTCGCGGCAACCGGCGAGGATACCGCCGCAGATGACGGCATCGGCGAGGGTGAGAGCCTTCACGATGTCGCCGGACTTGGTGATGCCGCCGTCGGCGATCAGGCGGGTGCCCCGTTTGCGGGTGGCGGCGCCGGCCACATGGAGGGCGGTGAGCTGGGGGATGCCCACGCCGGCGACGACGCGGGTGGTGCAGATCGAACCGGGGCCCTGGCCGATCTTGATCGCGTTGGCGCCGCAGCCGGCGAGGTATTCCGTGCCGGCGGCGCTGGTGACGTTGCCGGCAATGATGGTGAGTTCGGGGAAGGCTTTGCGCACCATCCGGACCATGTCGCCGACACCGGCGGTGTGGCCGTGGGCGGTAGAAACGGCCACCGCGTCGATGCGCTCCTCCACGAGGTGGCCCACATGTGTGAGGATTTTTTCGCGGTCAAGTTCGCCGCCCGGTTTGCGCACCGGGGCGAGGGCGGCGCCGACGAGCAGGCGGAACTGGGCGTCGCGCGCCGGCTTGCGGCGGGCCTTGCTCTCGGCGGTGATCTTCTCGACATCGGAACTGGTGACCATGCCGCGAAGATGATCCTGGGCGTCCACGACGAGCATTTTGTTGATGCCGACGTGGCTCGTAAAGAACAGGTCGGCGGCCGCGATGGGATCGTGCGCCACGGCGCGCTCCAGCACGGTGCGGAGTTCGGCGCGGGGCGTCATCACTTGGGCGACCGGCTTGGTTTTGTAGCGCTCCTTGACGACGTTGCCGGAGAGCAGGCCGACGAGCTTGCCGCCCTCGTCCACCACGGGGAAAGTGCTGAAGCTGAAGCGGCGTTGCTCGATGATCGCGAGCACATCGCCGATGAGGAGGCCGGGCGCGATGGTGATGGGATCCTGGATCAACCCGTGAATGTGGCGCTTCACGCGGGCAACTTCCTTCACCTGCTCCTTGGCCGGCATGTTGTAGTGGATGAGCCCGAGCCCGCCGTTGAGCGCCATAGCGATGGCCATGCGCGATTCGGTGACGGTGTCCATGTCCGAGGAGATAACCGGGATTTGCAGCCGGATGGAATCGGACAGACTGGTCGAGGCGTCTGCATCCTTGGGGAGAATCTCCGAGTAAAGCGTGGCCAGCGACACGTCGTCGAAGGTCAGGGCGGTGGGCCGGTTCGCGCGGAAGAAGGCGTTGGCGGGCAGGTAGAACGCGGCGTCGGCCGGATGAGATTTCTTGGCAGCCTTGGTCATGGGTTGCCGTAGACGGATTAAGGCGGGGGGCGTAAAGTGCAAACAGAAAGTCTGGTTTGCGCACCGGCACGCACTCGTTGACGCTGCGGCGTGACTTATCGCCTCCAATATCGCCGTTATCGCCTCCCGTTCCGGGTGCCGTTGCGCACTGCGCACGGGGTGTGGGCGGAACGGGAGGGGCTGTTCGTGCGGTTAGAGGACGAGGCTGGCCGCGTGGGTTGGGGTGAAGCAGCGACGCTGCCGTGGTTTGGCACCGAGACGGCCGATGCCGCCGAGGCGGCGTGCCTGGCATTGGGCGAGTATGGCCCGGCCGAGGCTTTTGAGCTTTTGCCTTCGCATCTGGGTTGTTTGCGGCAGGCGGTGGCTGCGGCGCGGGCAACTGAAAGCGTGCCGGTAGACCGCAAGCCCATGGCGGTGGCGGCGTTGCTGCCGGCGGGACGAGCGGTGCTTGCGCGGGTGGAGCCGCTGGTGGCGGCAGGTTTCCGCACCTTCAAATGGAAAGTGGGGGTGGAATCTGTCGGGGATGAATTGGGAATGCTGGATGACCTCTGCGCCCGCTTGCCCAAAGGTGCGAAGCTTCGGCTTGATGCCAACGGGGCGTGGGACCGGCGCACGGTGGAAAAATGGCTGGAGCGCACGGCGGAGCGACCGGTCGAATTCGTTGAGCAACCCTGCTTCGCTCCGCAGAGCACGGCCCTGCGCAAAAAAATGGAAGATTTGTTGATGGGGCTGGCGGAAGATTATCCCACGCCGATTGCCCTGGATGAGACCCTCGTGGGCGACGGTGATGTTGAGCACTGGCTGCGGCTGGGCTGGCGCGGCATCTTTGTGATCAAGCCATCGCTGTGCGGAGACATGGCGGCGACGATGCAAAAACTTGCGGCGGCAAAGGCGGCGGTCGTGTTTTCCAGCGCGTTGGAGACGGCGGTGGGGGCAAAGCAGGCGCTGGCGACGGCGTGGCGATGGCCGGGTGAGCCGCGGGCGCTCGGATTTGGCGTTTGGCCGCTGTTTGCCGACGGGCGGTTCGACGGGCCGACGTTGGCCCCGTTTCTGCGCTGGGAAGACGTGCAACGCATCAACGAGGAGGCCGTGTGGAACGTGCTGAGCTAGAATCAATCGTCCTGGCGACGGGAGTGGCGGAAAAACGCGGCGGCTTTGTTTTCCTCTGCGATCCGCAATGGACCCTGGCGCAGCGGGCCGAGTTCAGGCGTCTCACCCAACCAATAATCGAAAATCGAAAATCGAAAATCAAACAAGGCTGGTTGTGCATCCCCACGGGCGGGACGGGCGGCGGACTGAAATTTGCGCGGCATGATGAGCGCACGCTGGGCGCGGCGGTCCGGGGTTTTGGCCGTCATTTCGGCCTGAAACGGATCAATGCGGTCGGAGTATTGCCCCTTCATCATGTCAGTGGGCTCATGGCATTGCTGCGGTGCCGGCATACAGGCGGCAGGCATGTGGCGTGGGATTGGCGCAAACTGGAGGCCGGCCAACGCCCCGCACTTGGCCGAGGGGCGTGGACCATCTCGCTGGTGCCGACGCAGCTCCAGCGCCTGTTGCGGTCCCGCGCGGCCACGGCGTGGTTGCGGAAATTTGCGCTCGTGCTCGTGGGCGGCGGTCCGGTGTGGCCGGACCTGGCGGATGCCGCGGCCCGGGCCAAGCTGCAGATCGTGCTCAGTTATGGTCTCACGGAAACGGCGGCGATGGTCGCGGCGCAGCGACCGGAAGAGTTTATCGCCGGCGATCGGAGCAATGGCCGGGTGCTGCCGCATGCGACGGTGAACATCGGCCGGGGCGGCGTGGTGCGTGTGGGCGGGCGGTCACTTTTCCGCGGTTACTTTGAGGAACGCGCGCAGCGCCGCCGATTCGCCACGGGGGATTTGGGTGCGCTGGATGCCGAAGGCCGGCTGGAAGTGCTGGGCAGGCATGACGCCATCATCATCACGGGAGGGAAAAAAGTGCATCCAGCTCCGGTGGAGGCGGCGTTGCGGGCCACGGGCAAATTTACGGATGTGGCGGTGATCGGCCGGCCGCATCCGGAATGGGGCGAGGAAGTGGTGGCGTGTTATCCGGCAGGAAAACGGGTGGCTGCGGCCGGATTGCGTCTGGATGGCCTGGCCGCTTACCAACGGCCCAAACGGTTCATCGCGGTGCGGGACTGGCCGCGCAATGCGCAGGGCAAGGTCAACCGGGCGCGACTGCGCGCGGTGGTATCAGGCTTGGCCGACCCAGGCGGCGAGCGGCGCGGGTAGCGGCACGCGCTCGCGAAGTCGGGCCGAGGTGCTGACATGTTCGGTGCGCACACGGGCGGCGATTTTTTCGGGCGACCCGAGCCGGGTGATTTCGAAGTTGATGGCAAAGCTGTTCGCGGAGAGCGGCTCGGGCCTGACCGTAATGCGCACCCGGTCGCCGACACGGAGGGGCCGGAGATACTCGGCGCTGCTTTTGGCGATGGGCACGAGCAGATCGTTGGTGGAGAAGAAGGCGGAGATTTCCAGCCCGGCCGCAGCCAGCGCCTCCTCATAGGCTTCATGGCAGAGGGCGAGATAGTTGGCGAAGAAGACCACGCCGGCGGCATCGGTGTCGCGGAAATGGATATGGCGCGAGTAGGCGAAGGACATGGTTCGATTTTCGGTTTGGGATTTGGAGATTTCGACTCAAATTCGTCCTGATGACCAAAAACGAGATCGCCGACGTGCTCAACGAGATCGGGGTGCTCCTTGAACTCAAGGGCGAGAATCCGTTCAAGATCCGGGCCTACCAGAAAGGTGCGCGGGCGCTCGAGGCCATTGAGGAGACGGAGTTGGACCGGCTCATCCGCGCGGGCGAACTCGGCGGGATCAAGGGCTTCGGTGATGCTCTCGTGCAGAAGATCACCGAATTGCACGCGACTGGCCGGCTGGAGTTTTATGAGAAACTGAAGGCCTCGATCGAGCCGGGCCTGGTTGAGATGCTCCAGATTTCCGGTCTGGGGCCGAAAAAAATCCGCGCACTGCATGACAAGCTGGGCATTACCGGCATCGCGGCATTGGCGGAGGCCTGCCGCGCGCGGCGTGTCGCCGAACTCGACGGCTTCGGGGAGAAGTCGCAGGAGAAAATCCTCGCCGGCATCGCGCACCGGGAGGCCTATGGGAAGCGTCACCTGTGGTGGGATGCGCACGAGGTGGCGCAGCCGATCTTGGCGGGGCTGCGCGGTTTGCCGGCGGTGGAGCGTGCAGAGGCCGCGGGCAGCCTGCGGCGCGGCATGGAGACGATCGGCGACCTGGATTTTCTCGTGGCGGCGGCGGACAGCGCGCCGGTGGTGGCGTGGTTTGTCGCCATGCCCGGCGTGCAGGAAATCACCGCCCAAGGCGCGACCAAGGCCAGCGTGCGCTTTGCGAGCGGGCTGCAGGCGGACCTGCGCATCGTGCCGGCGGAGCAGTTCGTGTTCGCGCTGCACCACTTCACCGGGTCGAAGGATCACAATGTGCAGATGCGGCAGCGCGCCCTGGCCCGCGGCCTGAGCCTGAGCGAGTGGGGGCTGGTGCCGGCCGAGGGCGAGGGCACCGCGAAGGAGAAAGCAGAAAACAAGGCGCTGCGGACGCCGGCAAAATCGGAGGCCGATCTATTCAAGGCGCTGGGGCTGCGCTTCATCCCGCCGGAGTTGCGCGAAGGCTTGGGCGAAATCGAGGCGGCCGAGGCAGGTGAATTGCCCAAGCTCGTGGAATCTGCCGATCTTCGCGGCGCCTTTCACAACCACACGACGGCGTCCGACGGACGCAATACGCTGGCGGAGATGACCGCGGCGGCAGAAGCGCTCGGCTGGGAATATCTCGGCATCGCGGACCATTCCAAAGCCAGCTATCAGGCCAACGGCCTCGATGAGGCACGGCTGCGCCAGCAGATCGCGGAGATCCAGGCGCTCAACCGCTCGGGCCGCCACAAGGTCCATGTTTTCACGGGCACCGAGTGCGATATTCTCAGCGACGGCCGGCTGGATCACGATGACGGCCTGTTGGGCGAATTGGATTATGTCGTCGCATCCGTGCACAATGCTATGACGCAGGATGAGGCGACAATGACCGCACGGATCATCCGCGCGATCGAGCATCCGGCCGTGACCATGCTCGGGCACCTCACCGGCCGGTTGCTGCTGCGCCGCGAGGAGTATCGCGTCAATGCCGGCAAGGTCATCGACGCGGCGATCGCCAACCGTGTGGTCATCGAGCTCAACGCGAGCCCGTGGCGGCTCGACATGGATTGGCGCCATTGGCGCAAAGCGGCGGAGAAAGGGCTGATGTGCGCCATCAATCCCGATGCGCACGAGACGGACGGACTCGCGCATGTGGCGGCGGGCATCAACTCGGCCCGCAAAGGCTGGCTGACGGCGGCGAGCGTGCTGAACACGCGCCCGCTGGCGCAGGTCCGGCGCTGGTTCAAGGAGCGGCGGTGAAGATGCAAAAATAGGCTTTCCGTGCGGTGCGCTTTGCATAGCGCTTGTGGGCGATGATCAAAGTCTTCGTCTCCGGTTGTTACGACATTGTGCATGCAGGGCATGTGCAGTTCTTCCGCGAGGCGCGCGCCCTCGGCGACCATCTCACCGTCTCTTTTGCCTCGGCGGACGTGCTGTGGCTGCACAAGCACCGAAAGAGTTCGCTGCCCGACGAACACAAGCGGGCGCTCATCGCCGCGCTGCGCTTGGTGGACGAGGTCGTGGTCGGCACGGGCTTGGAGGAGGGCATTGATTTTCGGCAGGAATTTCTCCGCATTCGGCCCCAGATCCTGGCGGTGACGGAAGACGACAAGTATGCGCCGCTGAAGCGGGCGCTCTGCGCCGAAGTGGGGGCGCAATATGTGGTGCTGCCGAAGACGCCGCCGGAGTTCCCTCCCATTTCAACGACCGAGATTGTGCGTTATATCCGCGCCCCGCAGGACGCGCCGCTGCGGGTGGATTTTGCCGGCGGTTGGCTGGATGTGCCGCGTTTTGCCCGGAAAGGTGCCTATGTTGTCAATTGCGCGATTTCGCCGACGGTTTCGCTGCGCGACTGGCCCTATGAACGCAACGCCGGGCTCGGTGGCAGCGGAGCTTGGGCGCTGCTGATGGGCAAGGACAGCGTGGGCACGGAGCTGGACCTTGGCGTGGGCTGGCAGGATCCGGCGGTGATTTCGGAGACAGGGCTTTGTGTCTGGCGCAGCGGCGACCGGCCGGCGCTCGAACTGAAGCACGACGGAGCGTTTCTCCGCGGGTGCATGGCCCTTTATTGGAGCGGCACCCCGCACGACACTCCGGGTGTGGTGGGATTGCAGCGGGATTTTGACGCCATCGAGCGGGCCGGCCGGACGGCCCGCGAGGCGGTCTGCGCGCAAAGCTTGTCCGGGCTCGCGGAAGCTGTCCGCCAATCCTATGCCGTGCAACTCGCCGAGGGTATGGCGGTATTGCCCGAAAACGTCTGCGGCGTGACGCCGTTGGCGCGAAAATACTGCGGCGGAGGTCATGGCGGCTACGGACTGTATTTGTGCGCCACGCCGGCCGACCGCGACCGGCTTTGCCAAGCGGCGAACTTCCGGCCGATTGAGCCCTACGTATTGTCGGGCCGTTGAGCGGACAGCCTCAGCGCCCGCCGCGGCCAAGGAGGGCGACGGGGATCGTGGCAAGGAGGATTTTTCAGGTCCATTCACAGCGACCACCGGTCGATATATTCGAGATCAAGCCGCACCCATTCCTCGAAGCTGGAGATATCGTTGCGGCCGCGCACCTGCCAGAGTCAGGTGAGGCCGGGTTTGAAGCTCAGGCGCCGGCGGTGGGCGAGATTGGCAAAACGTCCGACTTCCTCCAGCGGAAGCGGACGGGGCCCCACTAGGCTCATTTCACCGCGGAGCACGTTTCACAGTTGGAGGAGTTCGTCGAGACTGTGCCGGCGCAGGACGCGGCCGAGCCGGGTTACGCGGGGATCGGCGGTGAGCTTGAACACCGGGCCTTCCATTTCGTTGCGGGCGGCGAGTTCCGGTTTGCGCGCGTCGGCATCAACGCCCATCGAGCGGAACTTGAGCATGGTGAAAGGCCGGCCGTTTAGGCCGGCGCGCTCCTGCCGGTAAAGCACGGGTCCGGGTGAAGTGAGCCGCACCATCAGCGCGGTCAGCAGGAACAGCGGGAACAGCGCGACGAGAAGGCCGGCGGCACTAATGTAATCCAGGCATTGCTTGATGAGCAGCTCGCCGGGATCGGCGCGGTGTGCGCGGTAGTGGAGCACGGCGGCGCCGCCGAGCAGATCGACGTTCAGCAGGAAAGGCGAGGCCACCGACAGGCCAGGATGCAAGATAATTTCGATGCCCTCGCGTTCACAGGCCTCGATCACCGCGGCCACGTCCGAATCGGCGAGATCTTTGAGATCGAGCAGCACCACGTTGACCGCGTGGGCATGGAGCTGCCGGGGCAGTTCTGCGGCGAAATCCGGCAGGGCGGGATTCAGGGCGGCGACATGGACGAACTGGGCCTGCTCGATGGGGGTCAAGCCAGCCTGCAGGTGTTGCACGGACTCGGGCCGGCCGATCCAGAGGAGGCGCCGTCGCAGTTCCGCCTCGGCCATGCGACCGGCTGAGAAGCTTCGCGTGAGTTCGTGCCGGGCGTAGATGAGCAGCGAAGCCAGAAAGCCGCCGAGGATGATGACCGAGCGGGCGAACTGCACGCGCACGATGAACAGAAAGATGATCAAGGCGACCACGGTCCAAAGGCAGCCTTGGATGATCCTGAAGATGGCGGCGCCGCGCGATGGCCGGGAGACGGGTTGATAAAAATCCTGTTGGGCAAGCAACAGCGGCCCGCACAGGGCCATGAGCCAGAGATAGTCATCGAAGCCCTCGAGCTCGGGCAGGCCGAGCCAAGGAAAGAAAGCGCGGAGGGCGTAGGCGAGGGCGACAGCGAGGGCGAACAGCAGGCCGTCGGCCAGTTGCAAGAACCGGATGCGGGTGTGTTGCGGCCGGGTGAGCACGTGGCGCGGCGCGGAGCTAGAGGTTCTTCGTGTAGCGGACGCCGCGGGCGTCCTCGAAGATGAGGAGGCCCGGCTGCACGTCCAGGAGCCGCAGCGAAAGCGTCCGGTCCACGAGGTCGTTGAGACGGTAAACCCGGTCATTCATCAGCATCCTAATGTCGGCGCCGGAGGAACGCACGCCCAGCACGTGCAGGCGGTCGAGGTAGTCGTGGATGCGTTCATCCGGAGACGCGGCGGCCGGTGATGGGGCGGGCAGAGCGGGCGGCGGGGAACTGGCCATGATCACGGGCGCAGGCTCGGTGCGGACCTGAGGAGTTGAAACCGGCGCCGGGGGTTCGGGCGGGCTTTCCACCACGGGCTCGGGCTTGGGCACAACAGGCACGAAGACCACCGGGGCCGGTGCAGGGGAATCGTTCACAACCGGCGTCGCGGTGGACTGGGAGATCGGAGCGGCTATGGCGACCGGGGGCGCGGCCGGCGGGGAGGGTTCACGCAGAAAATAAACCGTGGCCACGACCGAGAGGACAATCAGCACGGAGCCGCCGGCCACAAGCAGCAGCACGGCCTGCGAAGCCATGGGCTTGCCGCGGCGCGTGATACGGCCGCCGCTCTCGCCGGGCATGGGCGGGGCAACACGCGCCGCATCGGTGGTGCGCTGGCGCTGGGCTTTCTTCAGGGCGTCGTTAATCAGGCTCATCGGATCATTCGGTCAGGTTTTCATGTCCTTCACGGCCCGGCGCGCATCCCAGTAGTTCACCTCGTCCGATTCGCGGATGTAGGCGGAAAGCATGGCCTTGTCGCAGAGATTGTTCACCACCCGCGGAATGCCCTTGCTGGCGCGGTGGATGGCTTTCAGCGCCCATGCGGTGAAGGTCGGCCGGCCGATGCTGCCGGCCAGGGTCAGGCGGCGCTGGATGTAGTGCTGCACGTCGTGCAGCGTCAGCGGATTCAGCTCGTAGTGAACCGGGATGCGCTGCCGGAGTTGCTGGAGTTCTTCCTGCGCGAGCACATAGTTGAGCTCGGGCTGGCCCATGAGCACGATCTGCAGGAGTTTTTGTTTTTCGGTCTCAAGGTTGGAGAGCAGGCGGACCTGCTCGAGCACCTCGAAGGAGAGATTTTGCGCTTCATCAATGATTAGCACGCTGTCGCGGCCGCGATCGATGCGTTCGAGCAGCACGCGGTTTATCTGGGCAACGAGGTCCACTTGGCTGCGGGCGAGCTTCGTCTCGCCCAGCTCGGTGAGGATGGCCTTGAGCATCTGCGTCTCGGTCACCCGCGGATTCAGAATCAGGGCGGTGTCGAAGTGGGCGGAGTCGAGTTCGTTGAGGAAACGCCGGCAGAGGGTGGTCTTGCCGCAGCCAACCTCGCCGACCAGCACGATGAAGCCCTTTTTTCCACCACACCGTATTTCAGGTGCTGCAAGGCCTCCTGATGGGTGGGGCTGAGGTAGAGAAATTTGGGATCCGGGGTGATGTTGAAGGGCATCTCCTTGAACCCATAGAAGCTCTGATACATGCGGAAGGGCAGGTTGCGCGGTTGAAGCCAAAACGCACGCCAAAACCACCGGCGGGCGGCAATGGGACGGGTTTTGAGAATTCACTTACAAGCTCATGCGCTTCCTGGTGGAAAAGGGATTGCGCGCAAAATCGCCCCGCCGTTTATCTTTGCGGGTAAACTTCACGCCGACATGCGCCGCTTCGTCATCCTTCTCTACCTAGTGCTCTTTCTGGGCGTGGGCGGGACGTCGGGATTTTTTCTTTGGCAGGCGCACCAGGAATACACGCGGCTGAAGGAGCTGGAGGCCCGCACCCGCCAGCGGCTGGCGGAGGCGCAGCAAAGGCTCAAGGAGCACGAAATCATCCTCGAACGGCTCCGCACCGATCCCGCCTACGTGGAAATGGTCATTCGGCGCCGGCTGGGTTATGTGAAACCCGATGAAGTGGTTTTCCGGTTCGAGGATTGAAGTGCCAATTTATCGTTCATGTCCAAACACCCATTGATCCAGAAGTTCACGGCCGCCGGTCAGGGCCAGGTATTCGCTTTTTTTGACGAGCTCGATTCCGCGGCGCAGTCGCAACTGCTGGCCGAGGCGGGTGAAATCGACCTCGCCGAGGTGGCCGGACTCACCCGCACCTTGCTCGGAGGGGCGGCGGCGGGCGTCGATCTGACTGACCTTGCCCCCGCGCTCTATGAGCGGTTGCCGGAAAACGGCGGGGATGCGACGGCATGGGCAGCGGCGAGAGCCGCAGGGGAGGCCGCGCTGCGCGCGGGTTCCGTGGCCGCGTTCACGGTGGCGGGCGGGCAGGGCACGCGGCTGGGTTACGACGGGCCGAAGGGCACGTTTCCCGTGACGCCGGTGAAGCGGAAGCCGCTGTTCCAAGTCTTCGCGGAGAAAATCCGGGCAGCTGGCCGGCGCTATGGCCGCCCGCTGCATTGGTTCATCATGACCAGCCATGCGAACCACGCGGCGACCGAGGAGTTTTTCCGCGAGCACGGCCATTTCGGGCTGGAGCCGGCGCGGGTGCATTTTTTCCGGCAGGGCCGGATGCCGGCGGTGGATTTCAACGGCCGCATCCTGTTGGAGAGCAAAGGCAGCATCGCGCTCAGCCCCGACGGGCATGGCGGCTCGCTGCGGGCCCTGCAGCGCAGCGGTGCGCTCGACCTGATGGCGAGCGAGGGAATCGACACCCTGAGTTATTTCCAGGTGGACAACCCCCTGGTCCGTGCGATCGATCCCGCCTTCATCGGCTGGCACCTGAGCCGCCGCTCGGAGATGAGCAGCAAGATGGTGCCCAAGGCCTACGCGGCCGAAAAGGTCGGCCATTTTTGCATCCAGGACGGCCGCGTGGTGGTGGTTGAATACTCGGATCTGCCGATGGCCATGCAACAGGAGACCGACGCCCGGGGCCGGCTGCGGTTCATCGCGGGCAGCATCGCCATCCATGTGCTGGACCGGGAATTCATCCGGCGCGTCGCGCAGGGCGGGGAAGGTGTGGCCCTGCCGTTCCACCGGGCGGAAAAGAAGATCCCGACCATCGACGCGGCGGGCGCACCCGTGAAACCGGGGAAGGCCAACGGGGTGAAATTTGAGATGTTCGTCTTCGATGCCCTGCCCTTTGCCCGCAGCCCGGTGGTGATCGAGACGCGCCGCGCCGACGATTTTTCGCCGGTGAAGAACGCGGAGGGCGTGGATTCGCCCCAGACCTGCCGGGACGATCAATTGCGCCAGTTCGCGCGGTGGTTCCGGGGCAATGGCGCAGAGGTCGGGTGTGACGCGACCGGCCTGCCGCGCGTTGCCATCGAGGTGGGCCCGCTCTTCGGTTACGACGAGGATTCGTTTGCCGAGGCCTGGGCCCGGTTGCACCCCAAACCCGCCATTGCCGAGGGGCTTTATCTCGGCTGAACTTTGACTATGACGACCACTGAAGCGATCGGACAAGCGACCAAGGCCGGCCAACTGCTGCCCACGAGCGCGGAGAACCTTGCGGCTTTTCTCGCCGCCCCCCTGCCGGCCTGGGCCACGGACAGCATCGCGGATCTCGTGTCCCGTGAGGCTTGGGGTGAGTTGAACGACCGCTACTACCGTTACCTCGAGTTTGGCACCGGCGGCATGCGCGGCCGCACCATCGGGGTTGTGTCCGCGGCTGCCGAGACCGGCGCCCCCGGTCCCGGCGGGGCGCCGGAGCACGCGGCCATCGGCAGCAACATGTTGAACGATTTCACCCTGATCCGCGCCGTGATCGGCCTCTTTCGCTACACCCGGAAATATCTGGACGTCCGGGGGGTGTCGTCTGCGCCGAAGTTTGTCATCGCCCACGATGTGCGGCACTTTTCGCGGCATTTTTGCGAACTGGCCGCTTCCAGCTGGATCCAGCTGGGGGGCGAGGCCTTCATCTTTGATGGTCCCCGGCCCACGCCGCAGCTGAGTTTCAGCGTGCGCTGGCTGAAGGCGCATGCCGGCGTCGTCATCACCGCCAGTCACAATCCGCCCCACGACAACGGCTTCAAGGCCTACTTCGACGATGGCGGGCAGGTGGTGCCGCCCCATGACACGGGCATCGTGGCCGAGGTCAACGCCGTGCCGCTCGCGGCGCTCGCGCCCTATCTCACCAAGGATCTCAGCCGTGTCACCACGCTGGGCCGGGCGGCCGATGACGCCTATCTGCAGGTGGCCGGAACCGGGTTGATTGACGCGGCGGTTTTCCGCCAGACCCGGTTGAAAATCACCTTTACCAACATCCATGGCACCGGCGCCATCCATGCCCTGCCGCTGCTGTTGCACGCCGGGGCGGAGGTTTATCCGGTGCGGGAACAGCTCGATTTTGATCCGCGGTTTCCGACGGTGAAGTCGCCCAACCCCGAGAACTCCGCGGCCCTGGCCATGGCCGTGGCGCAGGCGGAGACCCGCGGGGCCGACGCGGTGATGGCCACGGATCCCGATGCCGACCGCATGGCTGTGGCCGTGCGCAACCGCGCGGGCAAATTTGAGCTCCTGAGCGGCAACCAGGTGGGCGCGTTGCTGGCGGATTACCGGCTGACGAAGTACAAGGAGAAGGGGATCATTCCCGCCGGCGGCTCCGACCGGGTGTGCATCATCAAGACGTTTGTCACCACGCAGCTGCAGGACGCGGTGGCCCGCGCGCACGGGGTGCGCGTCATCAACACCCTCACCGGGTTCAAGTGGATCGCGGCGAAGCTGCGCGTCTATGAAACGCAGGTCCGCGCGAAGCTGGGCGCGGATTTTGACTACGACGCCGCCCCGCTGGCGGAGCGTTCCCGCCTCCAGCAGCAACATGGCTCCTTCTGTGTGTTGGGCAACGAGGAGAGCTACGGCTACCTGCCCAATGATGCCGTGCGGGACAAGGACGGCAACTCCTCCTGCCTGATGTTGGCCGAACTCTGCGCCAGCCTGAAGGCCCGCGGCCTGACCGTGCCCGAGTATCTCGACGAGATATACCTCCGGTGCGGCTTCTACCTCGAGGGCGTCATCAACCTTTATTATGAGGGGGCCAGCGGCAACGCGAAGATCCGGCGCATCCTCGACACCTATCGGGCGAATCCACCCGCCGCCTTCGGCGATGTGCCGGTGGCGAAGTTCGATGACTTCGGCCGGCAGGACATCCGCGATGCGGACGGGGAGCTCATTCCAAAACAGGACCTGTATTTCGTGACGCTGGGCAACGGCTACACGTTCGCGGCCCGCGGCAGCGGCACGGAGCCGAAGATGAAGTTCTATGTCTTCGCGCAGGCCAAGGTGGCGGCCGCGGCCGAACTCCCTGCGGTGAAGGTGCAAACCCGCGCTACACTTGACCGCCTGATCAAATTGATCGAGGCCGATGCCAGGCAACGCACGGAGGCTTGAGCGGAATGCGGCCATCGGCCCCGCCGCCGGCCGCGGGGTTTAGCCGGCTGCAAGTGGCTGACCGCGACGGCGGCCTCCGGCAGGCGCTCATGGTTTTTTGTTATGGCTACGTAACTGTAGGCCAGCCCGCTGGCGGGCGCGGTTTGGCGCGCGCAAGCGCGCTGACCTACGAAACAGGCATTGGCACGGCCAAAACAAAAGACCATGGCAGGGCGCGGATATTTGCATGGTTTCCGATTGGCTTGCCGCTGGGTCATGGCAATGTTGGCGGCTGCACCGGATATGAACCCTTGTCCAAAATTTCTCAGAGTCAGCGCGCTTTGCGGCCTGTTGGTTGCCTCCGGGCATGCCTCCGGGCTGGACCGGCTCCGGGCCAATTCACCGTTCGCACCCGTGCCGGGCGGGAAGGACAATGCCCCGGCCGCCACCCCGCTGGAATTTCGCGGGGTGTTCATGGATCAGGGCGAGTTGTTCTTCAGCGTCTTCAATCCCGTGGCCAAGTCCTCGGTCTGGGTTGGGCTGAACGAGCCGGGGCAGGCCTTCACCGTGCGCAGCTTTGATGCGGACACCCAGACAATCACCGCCGAACACAACGGTCGCAGTCTCGTGTTGGGGCTGAAGAAAGCTCCGGTTGCGGCGCTGGCCCCAGATGCCACCGGGCCCGCGGTCAGGGGTGCGGCCCCCGGTGCCACTGCGGTCACGGCGGCGAATGCCACGGAAGAAGCCAAGCGCCTCGCAAATCTGGCGGCGGAAATCCGCCGCCGCCGCGCCATGCGGCAGCAGACGGGCACCCCGACCACCAACGCCGCCCCTGCGCCAACCCGTCAGGACTGACTCCCATGATCTCATCCAAATCCTCCGCCTTCACGCTGCTCGAAATTCTCGTGACGCTCGCCATCATCGGCCTTCTGGCCGGGCTGGCCATCAGCAACAGTGACAAGATTTTCGGCCAGAGCCAGGAGGCGGTGGCCCGCGTCTTCGTGCGCGAGGCCCTCAAGACCTCCCTGGTGCGCTACCGCATCGATCTCGGAGACTATCCCACCACCAACGAGGGGCTGGCTGCCCTCATCACGGCGCCGGCGGGCAAGGCCGAGCGCTGGCGCGGGCCCTACATTGATGTCGCCGGTGGCAAGGTGCCGACCGATCCTTGGCTCGAACCCTACCGCTACCGGTTTCCGGGCACCAAGAACAAGGGTGGCTACGACCTTTACTCGGTGGGACCGGATAAGATCGAAGGTTCGGAAGACGACATCGGCAACTGGTGATTCATGCCCCGCTTGCATCAGGCGTTGGATCGCAATGGCGCCCCTGTCACCTGCCGGCACGGCTTCACCTTGGTTGAGGTGTTGCTGGTGCTGGCCATTTTGGCCCTGTTCGCGACCCTTTTCATCCCGGGTGTCAATGCCATCATCCGCGAAATTGATGCCCGCGGCCCGGAGCAGATTATCAGTGAAACCATCCTCGCCGCCCGAGGCACCGCACTGGAGACCGGCCGGACCGTGACCCTGCGCTTTGATGACCGGGAACGGCGTTTCTTCGCCGAAGGCCTGGGTGCATTCCGCTCCGCACCGCTGCCCGCCGGCCTGAAACTGGATCTGCTTCCACCCGAAACCGATGGCATGGTCCTGCTCGGCGGCCGCCTGGTCGAGACCGGAGAATTGAAGCGGATCCGCTTTTTCCCCGACGGTACCTGTGATCCTTTCCGCCTGCAACTGCAGCAGGACGCCACACCGCCGCGGCTCCTGCTGGCCGACCCCTGGACCTGTGCCCTGAGCACGGTGGTGCCAATCCGTTAACCCATGCGCCGCTCTGCAGATGTTTTTTCCCGTGGCGGCTTTACCCTGCTGGAGGTCCTGGTGGGCATCGCCATTTTGGCCATGGCGGCCGTGGTGCTGGGGGCCGCCTATGTGAACACGCTGGAGGCACATGATGCGGTTGCCCGCCGCGCATCAGCCGGATCAGGCATTGATTTTCTTCGCGAAGCTGTCCTCAACGAACCCGAACGGGTGAAGGTGGAGGCGGGCGGCAACCTGGCCTTGCCGGACAATCGCCAGCTCACCTGGTCGGCCACGGTCGAGGAGGCCCCGGTGCCGGATCTGTTCCGGGTGATGGTTCAGGGTCGTATCACCGGCAGTGCCGCGAGGGACAACGAGGAATTTGCCCAGACCCTGATGCTGCTGCGGCCCACCTGGTCCGATGCGGCCAGGCGCGAGCAGCTCCGGGCGGAATGGACCAAGCAACGCGAGGAGGCGATGCGGTGATGAATCGATGCGCGCCGATCCGCGGCTTCACCCTGCTGGAAACCCTGCTGGCCTCGGCCCTGCTGGGAGCGTTGCTGCTGGCCCTGAACTTTTTCGTGTTTTCCATGGCCGAGATTTGGGGGCAGGGCAGTGAGCGCCGGCTCTTTGAGCAGCATGTGCGGGCCGTCACCCGCGAAGTGGAGCAGTTGGTTCGCACCGCCGCCCTGCCGCCGCTGGTGGCCGACCCCGTGCTGTTCGCCCGCGAAATCCGGCTTGAAAACGGCCAGCGCGACTCCCCGCTCAGCTTCGAACTGGCGGCGGGCAGCCTGCGGCTGCCCTGGCGGGGCCCGCCCCTGCCGGATGTGGTCTGCTCACTGGCGGTGAAGTCGCCGCAGGGTCTGGTACTTTACTGGCAATCCCGGCTGGAGGAAAATTTCGACGACGCCTCCCCACGGGCATGGGAGATGACCCCCTTCGTGAAATCCATCACCTACGATTACCAGGATCCTGATTCCGGTGCCTGGCGCAATCATACTTCGTTGCAACGGGACAGTGGCGGCCGGTGGCGCATGCCATCGCGTCTGCGGCTCGGATTTGAGCACCACAAGATGCAGGCTGAAACCATCGTCACGCTGCCGGCCGCGCCCGGGCCGTTGCCTCATTTCTGAAAATGCCAACCAGCCGTTCCCGCTTCCTTTGCCGCCGCCCCGCACGTGGCTCGGTCATTGTGCTCGTGCTGGTCACGCTGCTGCTCGCGGCCTTTCTGCTGGCCGCCTTTATCCGCCGCACTGGAACGGAACTGCTCGCCGATGCCCGTGCGACCGAGCGGAGGCAATTGCGCGCTGAGGCCTATTCGGCGCTGGAATCGATGCTGGCCGTGCTGGCGGCGCAAAGGGCGGTGGACGGGGCCCTGCACAGTCCGGACGAACACTGGGCCGACGTCCTGGCCGCTGCCGGCTACACTCCTGCCGGCAGCCGCGAAGTGATCATCGAATTCGAAGATGAGTCGGGGAAAATATCCCTGCCCCGGGCCGATGCCATAACCGTGCAATCCGCGCTCGAGGGCGCCGGCGTCATGGCGGTTGATGCCGAGCGCATGACCAACGCCCTGCTGGCCTGGATGCGCGAGGGCGACCGCCACGAGCCACCCGACCTCGATGCCCCTGAATATGAGGCCAACGACCCCGCCTACCTCCCGGCGCGTCGGAGCCTGCGCTCATGGGGTGAACTCGCCGCCGTCGAAATGAACCGGCACGTTTTTTTTGACGAGTACGGCGCGGCCACGGAGGTGTTGCGCACTTTCATCCAGGATTTCTCCCTGCATGCCTTTGCCCGGACCAATATCAATTCGGCTTCCACCGGCGTGCTCCTGACCATGGGACTGGGCGAACCGGAGGCAGACCGTTTGCTGGAGTACCGGAACCGGCCGCGTCGTCCGGACGAAACCGGCTATTTTCGCTCGCTCAATGAAGCCGCCGCCATCGTCGGGCCGGCCGTCACTTCCGACAATTTCAGCGCCGAAATGCAGGCGTTGCGCCTCAACCTCACCGTTCGCCAGGGGGCCGTGGCCTTCCGGCTTACCGCCGTCATTGCCTTGTCGGGCGACGGCCCGAGGCCCAGCCGGGCCGGCGCCGTCACCCCGCCGGATGCCGCCGCCACCCCCCCGGTGGAACGCAAAAGATTGGACTACCCCTTCGCGGTGCTGGAGATTGGCGAAGACATCGAAATCCCGGAAGCCCCGGTACCCATCTCGTGACCTCTCAATCCCAGCCCGCGTCCCAAGCCGCCGACTCACTCGTCTGGTTGCCCGCCGAGGCCTTTTTTGTGCGCCGCATCGGACTTGATCCCACGGCGGCGGCGTCCCCGCAGGTGGAACTGGCCCTGGAGGGGACGACCCCGTTTGCCCGGGAGCAGCTTTACTATGGTTACCTGCCGGCGCCGGACGGACTGACCGCACTCCTGTTCGCCACCCACCGTCGCATCTTTCCCGGTGAAGGCTGGCCGGAGGCATCGGTCGTGCTGCCGGCTTTTGCGCCGTTGCTGGGTGAGGCGCCGCCCGCCGCCTGGATCCGCCTTTGGCAGGAAAGTGGCAGTCTGATTGCGGCAGCCTGGGATGGGAGTAGTTCCCTGCCGTGCCAGGTGTTGGCGCATCAGACCGAACCCGCCACAGAAGCGGCGGTGCGGACGATCCTGCTCGACGAGGTCACCCGCCGGCTGGGTGGCCGAACGCCGGAAATGGAGGAGTTTACCGGACCGGTGGAAGTCAACCCGGGGCGCAAAAGCCGGGGCCTTGAACTCCGGTTGAACGTCCGGGCCGGCAACCGCAGCGTCGTCACGCCCCTGGCTCCGACCGCATTGGAGTCCATGGATGTCCGCGACAAGATGGCTTTGGCCAACCGCCGATCTGCCCGGCGTAGGGATCGCCTGCTTTGGGGAGCGTTTGCGACGGCCTTGGCCGGAATCGGCCTCGCGGTCCTGCTGGAGGTGGTGGTTTTTGCCGGCGGAATCTGGCTCAAGGGCTGGCGCGCTGAGCAGGCGCAGGTGGCGGAGGAGGTGCGGCAGATTGAAACGGCGCAAAGCCTCAGCACCCGCATTGATGAAATGACCCAGCGCCGGCTCCGGCCGTTCGAAATGCTCTCGGTCCTCAATGACGTCCGGCCGGATTCCATCCAATTCCTGCGGTGCGTCACCAGCGGGCTCAACACCCTGAAGATCGAGGGGCAGACCGGTGATGCCGCGAGCGTCGGGGTGTTCGAGACCGCCCTTCGCGGCTTGGCGGGGCTTGAGAGCATGGACATGCACGACGTGCGGCTGCGCGAGGGAACGACCAGCTTTCAGCTCACGACGGTCTTCAGGCCCGGGGCGCTGGCGGAAATGGAGGAAACCCCATGAAACGTTTTTTCCTGAGCCGTTCTGGAAGGGAAAGGGTGCTCCTGCTGGCTTTCGCCGGCATAGCCGCCATGGCCTGGCTGCTGGGCGTGGCCGACCGAACCCGGGTTTTGTGGCAGGAGCAACGTTCACTCCGGGCCGAGCACGAGACGCAGCAGATCTGGCTGGGTAATCGTGCGGTGATCGAGGCCCGCGCCGCGGAAGCCGTGCACCAATTGGAACCGGCGCAGACGCTCAACGGCACCCGGCTGGTGGGAGAAATCAACACCCTCGCGACCCAGGCCGGACTCTCCGCCGAGGTATCGGGGCAACGCACGGAGCGCACAGCCCAGTTCGCCTTTCACGCGGTCCAGGTAACTTTTCGGCGCGCCGACCTGAATGCATTGGTGCGATTTTACGAGGCGGTTTCGGCGCGTTCACCCTATGTGGGACTGGAGCAGATGTCACTCACGGTGGACCGCGGCGCACCCGGCCAGATCAATGCGAGTTTCCGGGTCGTGGCGGCTGAACTGACCCCCTGATTTGCCCCCCGGAGCCGCCTTGCGCGGGTTCTCATCCGGCATCGATGCGTCGGGGAGACCGCCGAAGTACACGCGTGGTTTTGGAAATGGAACACGGAGGATTTCTGCTGTAACCCTATGCCTTGGCTTTCGTCTTGCCAGGGAGATGCCCCAGACTGAACATCGGGCCGTGTTCCTCCACTGCCAATCACCCCGTGGCCTGCTGCTGGCGATGATTTTGAGCCTTACACCCCACTTGGCGGCGGTGGATCCCAACACCAATCTGACAATGGATCAGCAGGCCTCGCGTTTCCTTGCGCAGGCCACTTTTGGGCCCACGCCCGAGGCCATCGCTGAGTTGCGGACCTTGGGCTACGACTACAACCGCTGGATCGAGCTTGAAGCGGCCAAACCCGTGAGCTCCGCCGTGGCTCTGCTGCAGGCGGCAAAGAATGCCGGGCAGATCACCACCTTCGACCGCGGCACCAACCGCCGTGCTCGCACCCAGATCATGCTTGCCGGGACCGACCAGCTTCGGCAGCGCGTGGCCTACGCGCTCAGCCAGATCATGGTGATCTCCGATTTCGAGACGGCCATCAGCAACGGTCAGGAGGGATCGAGCAGCTACTACGACATGCTCGCGCGCAATGCCCTTGGCAGTTTTCGCACGCTGCTGATGGACGTCACCCGCCATCCCATGATGGGCCGGTACCTGACCCATTATAAAAACCGCAAGGTCAACCCGACCGCCGGCACCCAGCCGGATGAAAACTATGCCCGTGAGGTCATGCAGCTCTTCACCATCGGGCTCTACCAGCTGAATCCCGATGGCACCTATGTCACCGACGCCAGCGGGCGTGCGGTCGAGACCTACACCAACGCCAACATTTCGGAGTTCGCCCGGGTCTTCACCGGGTTCACCGACGAGAACAACAATCCCAGCGCCGTCGGCACCGGTGCCGGGCGCACGGATTTCCCGGCGGCGACGCAGAACTACACGCAGCCCATGCTGATGTGGGAGCTCCAGCACGACCAAGGCAGCAAGACGCTCCTGTCGTATCCGGGCGCACGCAAGTCGGTGCTGCCGGCCAACCAGGGCGGCCTCCAGGACGTGGCCGACGCCCTCGACAATCTCATCGATCACCCGAGCACCGCGCCGTTTATCGCGCGGCAGCTGATCCAACGCCTGACCACCTCCAATCCCAGCCCGGCCTATGTGGGGCGCGTGGCCGCGGTCTTCGGGAACAACGGCGCCGGGCAACGCGGCGACCTGCTGGCGGTCGTCCGGGCTATCCTCCTCGACGCCGAGGCGCGCAACCTTTCGACGATCGCGCAGACGAACTCCGGCAAGCTGAAGGAACCCTTCCTGCGCGTGACCGGCCTGCTGCGGGCCATGCGCTACACGGTGCAGGACGGCACGCTGCCTTACGATTTCGGCTCGACCATTTCCGAGTCGACCATCGGGCAGTTCCCGCTCGCGTCGCCGTCGGTCTTCAACTTCTACCTGCCGGACCACCGGCCGCCGGGCCCCATCGGTGACGCCGGCCTGGTCGGACCCGAGTACCAGATCCTGACCTCGGTCTTTGCGGTCACGCTGCCGAACGCACTCTACACCATCACACAGACCGGGGCCGGGCGGTTTGCGCTCAACCTGGCGGACCAGGAAGCCTTCGCGGCCAGTCCACCGACGCTGCTCGACAATCTCAACCTGCTGCTGGCCCACGGCACGATGAGCGACGCGACGCACAACGCCATCCTGGCGGCTGTGAACGGCGTGACCTCCGCCATGGTGCCCTCCGGCAGCACGCTCAACCGGACCAAGGCTCGGCTGGCCGTATACCTCGTGGCGACCTCGCCGGAAGCCGCCGTGAGCAAATAACGCCATGAAGCCCCCCGCCGCCCCTCCACTTTCCCGTCGCCAGTTCATTGGCCAGGCCAGTTGCGCCGGGGTGGGGGCCACCGCCCTGTTCTCGACCCTGCTGAGCCTGCGGCTGGCGAATTCTCTTGCCGCCCAGACGGCACCCTCGGACTACAAGGCGCTCGTCTGTCTTTTCCTCGCCGGCGGCAACGACTCCTTCAACATGCTCGTGCCGACGACGTCAGGCGAATACAACGCCTACGCCGCGGCGCGCAGCGGCCTGGCCCTGGCTCGCGAATCGCTGCTCTCGATCACGCCCACCAACCTCGGTGGGCGCACGCTCGGGATTCATCCCTCGATGACGGAGGTGCGGGATCTGTTCAACGCCGGCCGCCTTGCGTTCGTGTCCAACGTCGGTTCGCTCGTCCGTCCGACCACCCTGGCCGACTATCGCGCCAGCCGCCATCGGCCCGTCTCGCTCTATTCGCACGCCGACCAGATCAAGCAGTGGCAGACATGCATCCCCGACCAGCGCACCGCCATCGGCTGGGGCGGGCGTGCCGCCGACATCATTCGCTCCCTCAACCAACCGAGCGTAGTGTCGATGAACATCTCGCTGTCCGGGCAGAGCATCTTCCTCACCGGTAAGCAGGTCTTCACTTACAGCACCACGGCCAACGGCGCGACCGCCCTTACCGGTTACAACCCCACGGCGGCCAACAACCTCACCGCGCTGCGCTCGGCCGCGGTCGACAGCCTGCTCGAGGCCGACTACCGCCGCATCTTCGAGCAATCCTTCGGCAACTCGTCGCGAGACGCCGTCGATGCCTATTACGAGTTCGCGTCTGCCCTTAGTGGCACCACGCTCGCCACGCCGGTACCGACCGGCAACAGCGTCGCCGCCAACCTCGCCATGGTGGCCCGCGCCGCCGCGGCTGCCGGCCGCTTTGGCGCGCGGCGTCAGGTCTTCTTCGTGCAGTTTGGTGGTTGGGATCACCACAACGAGGTGCTCAACAACCAGACCACCATGCTGCGCACTGTCAGCCGGGCCGTGGACACGTTCTGGCAGGCGCTGGGCGAGGTCGGGTTGCAGAACAACGTCACGCTCTTCACCGCCTCCGACTTCGGCCGCACCCTCAAGTCGAACGGCAACGGTTCCGATCATGCCTGGGGCGGCAACCACCTCGTCCTTGGGGGCGCGATCAAGGGTGGAAACGTCTTCGGCAACAAGGACCAGGGCTATTATCCCGACCTGCAGAACCTGGCGCAGATCGACACCGGCCAAGGCCGGCTGATTCCCGGGGTCGCGGTGGACGAGTATGCCCGCGACATGCTGAAATGGTTCGGCGTCGGCGACGGCGACCTCGAATACGTCCTGCCGGCCTTCAACAGCCGCTTCGGCGGCCGCCCGGAACTGGGTCTATACGGGGCCTCGACGCCGGTGGCAGGCGGCGGCAGCACGACGCCAGCGACCCCGCCCGCGGCTGCGACTTCCGGTGGCGGCGGCGGCGGGGCGATCTCGCTCTGGGGCCTCAGCGCCGCCGGCGCACTGCTCGCGCTCAGAAAAATATCCCAACGCAAGGCGAAAGCCAGGGGTCACGACTGAGGATTCAGTCGACGAAGAGGAGTTCAGTCAGGTAGGAGCCCTCCGCACGGGCCGGGTGCGCTACGGGGAGGGGGTGACCGGGCACGTTTCGCGCAGGCATTTTTCAGGCGGAGTTCGCCAACTGGGCCCGGTCTGGCGTTGCGCCGCGGCGGCGCCTGTCCTCCAATGCGCCGCGTGGTCACCTTCGGATCCAGGCGCATGCCCGCACTCGGCGGGCTTAGGCAGCACGTGCGGCGGGTGCCGGCAATTTTTTGGGTGCTGGGGCTGGCGGCGCTCGTGATCCAGCTGAATCCGGGCTGGCGCGACGTCCTGGTCTACGAGCGCGCGGCCATCGCCGCCGGCGAATGGTGGCGCCTGTGGACGGGGCATCTGGTGCATTTTGGCTGGCCACATTTTCTCGCCGACACGGGCCTGCTCCTGCTGCTGGGCTGGGCGTTTGGCGCGAAGCATCCTTGGGCGGTTCGGCTGGGTTTTGTGCTGATGCCGCCGTTCATCGCCTGGGCGCTTGGTTGGTTCGATCCGGCGATGGGGCGGTACGGTGGCCTCAGTGCGGTTGATCTCGGTTTGCTGTTGCTGTTCGTCGTCCAGAGTTGGGAGCGCAAGTGGACGGACTGGTTCTGGCCTGCGGTGCTGCTGATCTACGTAGGCGAGATCGTCCTCGAAGTGTCCACCGGCGGCCAGGGTGGAGGCATGATCAAATTTGACGATCCGACCGTGCGCGTGGCGACCAGTGCGCACCTCGCCGCAGCAGCGTATGCGGCGGGGGCGTGGGCCGTGGGCCGGGGGTGCGCGCGAAAGAAGCCTAGAACTTGAAGCTGGCACTGACCTCGAACACCGCCGAGACGATGGCGTAGGCGATGAAGGCCACGAAGGTGAAGGCGAAGAGCAGCACGCCGCTGGACATCACCTGGGTAAAGACGCGAATCTGGCGGGTGAGTTCACCCTGATAGGAATGCGCAATGCCGCGCAGCCCGGGCGCGAGCTGGCCGGTGCTCTCGCTGATCGCCAGCCGGTCGATGACCAGCGGGGGGAAAGCCCCGGTTTTCGCGAGCGACTGGGAGAGGCTTTCGCCCTCAAGCACGCGGCCCGTGGCCTCGCGGAAGGCGTTTTGCAGCGCCCGGTTGGAGATGGTGCGTTCGGTCATGCGCAGGGCCTCGGCGGTCGTGATGCCGTTCTCGAGCAGCACGGCGAGGGTCTGGCTAAAGTTATAAATGGCCGCGCCCGTGACGAAGCGGCCCGCGAAAGGCAGGCGGAGCAGGAGCGCATCGCTGCGCAGGCGGCCGGCCGCGGAACGATGCCAGCGCCACAACACCACCGCGGCCAGCACGGCCGCGACCAGCGTCAGGACACCGTAGTGGAGCACAAAATCGGAAAGGTTGACGAGCAGACGGGTGGCCCAGGGGAGTTTGCCGCCCAGCGAATTGAGGAGCGTCTGCAGCCGCGGCAGGAGAAAAAAGATGAAGAACAAAATGACGCCGAGGGCAACGGTGCAGATGAAGAGCGGGTAGGCGAGGGCGGCGGTGAGCGCGCGACGCATTTCCTGCTGCGCGGTGTGATGCTGGATCAGCCTTTCCAGCACCTCGCGGAGACTGCCCGTGGCCTCGCCGGCCGCGATGAGGTTGACGGTGTGCGGGGGAAAGACGGCCGGCTGGGACTGCAGCGCCTGGGACAGCGGGAGGCCCTCGCTGAGCTTTTCCCAGAGCAAGCCGCAGAGGGCGCGCTGGCGCGGTTCCTGCAGCCGCCGGCTGAGCATGCGCACGGCTTCACCGGCGGCCAGGCCGCTGCCGGCGAGATCGGAAAGCGACTGAAGAAAAGGCAGCTGAAGCTCCGCGCCAAACGGACGGTGACGGCCGACGGCGGCGGTGGGAGCGGCGCGAGATGAAGGCGCGCCAGCGCCATCGGTTTCCTCCAGGCTGAAGGGCTGCAGGCCGCGGGCGGCGAGGAGCCGGGCGGCATCCCGGCGCGTCGGGGCCTCAAGGGACGCGGTGACCGTCGGTCCCTCGGCGCTGCGGGCGGTATAAACAAAGCGGGGCATCGGCGGATTTCAGCTTTGGTCGCGGATCCGGCCCTGAACGGAGGACAAAACTCCCACCAGGGTAGGCATCATTTTTCCGTCACGGTGATGACGCGGAGGACCTCATCAAGCGTGGTATGACCGGCCAGGACCCGGGACCAGCCGGAATGTTCGAGGGTGCTCATGCCGTGTTCGCGGGCGCACTTGGCGAGCGCGCGGGTGGATTCCCGTTTCACGACCAGGTCATGGAGCGCCTCGTTCGGCTTCAGGATCTCGAAGAGACCGATGCGGCCGCGGTAGCCGGTGCCGCGGCAGCGTTCGCAGCCCACGGGACCCATGAGTTCGGTGACCTGCTCCCCCAGTTTCGGGTCAAGACCGAGCACGCCGAGGGTGTCCCGGACCTTGGTGACGCTGATGGGGGCGGGGCGGGCACAATCGGGGCAAAGGCGGCGGACGAGGCGTTGCGCGATGACGAGCTCGATGGCGGAGGCGACGAGGAATGGCTCGATGCCCATGTCGATGAGCCGGGTGATGGCCCCCGGCGCGTCATTGGTGTGCAGGGTCGAAAAGACCAGGTGGCCGGTGAGGGAGGCGCGGATGGCGATGTCGGCGGTGTCGCGGTCGCGGATTTCACCGACCATGATGACGTCGGGGTCCTGGCGGAGGACGTGGCGCAGGGCGCTCGCGAAGGTCAGGCCGATCTCGGGCCGCACCTGCATCTGGTTTGCGCCGGGCACCTCGTATTCGATGGGATCCTCGACGGTGACAATGCGCAGGTCCGTGGAATTGATCTGGCGGAGAAAGGCGTTGAGCGAGGTGGATTTGCCGGAGCCGGTGGGGCCGGTGACGAGGACAATGCCGTGCGGATAATCGAGGACGCGGCTGATCTGGGCGCGCTCCGCTTCGTCCATCCCGAGCCGCTCCATGGTGAATGCCTCTTTTTTCTGGTTGAGCAGCCGGAGGGAGACGCTCTCGGCGTAAATCGTCGGGATGGTCGAGACGCGGATGTCGAGGATGTTGTCACCCGCGCGGTAGTTGATGCGACCGTCCTGCGGCAGCCGTTTTTCCGAGATGTTCAGCCGGGCCATGATCTTGAGACGCGAGATGATGGCGTCCTGGTAGCGCAGCAGGTTCTCCGGCACCGCCACGGGGACAAGCAGGCCGTCCACGCGGTAACGGATGCGAAGTTGGCCCTCCTGCGGCTCAAAGTGAATGTCGGTCGCGGCATCCTCGATCGCCTGTTCAATGACCTCGCGGACGAAACGTACGACAGCGGCATCGGCATCGACCTCGGGGGCGACTTGGGCGGAATCGGCCAGGGTGGGCGCGTTGGAATCCTCGATGCTGCCCGCACCCACGCCGTAATTCTCCACGATGAGCTGGCGGAGCCGGTCGGCGGGGGCGAGGTGCCAATGTACAGGCCGGGGGGTGAAGATGGCTATCCAGTCGCGCATGTCGTCGTCAGGCGGCCAGACCGTGGCGAGGTAGAGCGGTTGGACTCCGGCGGATCCACCGTTGGGGCCGGGCATGGTGATGGGCAGTACCTGGTAGTCGTGCACGAGCCGCGCCGGGAGCAGGGGCAGGGCATCGGTGTCCGGCGTCAACGGTGGAGCCACCGGAAGGCCGGAGGTGCGAACCAGGAAGGGTATGACGGCGACCGGGGCCAGGTTCTGCAACGCGGCAAGGAGTTCCTGGCGTTCACTGCGCGGCGCCTCAAGCAGGCGGCGGCGCTGTTCGGCGTCGGGCCAGTCGCGGAGAAAATCCGGCGGGGCAACGGTGGAGGCGGACATGGTCACCTGGTGGCGGGCGCGATGGCCTCATGGATGCGGTCACGCGCCTTGGCCGGTAAATGGTCGATCTGCCGCAGGGCCATTTCGTTGTCGGCGGCGGTGTTGGTCAGGACGGTGGGGCGGAGGAAGAAAACCAGGTCGGTGCGGGTGTCCTCGCGGGTGCGGGAGCCAAAGAGATCGCCGAGGATGGGGATGGGGCCGAGGCGGTTGGTGTTTTTTGACTTCGAGGTGCGTTGGAGCCCGCCCAGCACGATGATCTCGCCGCTGCGCACGCTGACAAAGGACATCGTCTGACGATTTCCGATGCGCGGCTGCGGGTTGCCATCGATCGTGATTTCTCCGAGCACATCATCGACCGTCTGCTCGATCTCCAGCTGAACCGAACCATCGGACCCGATAAGCGGCTTCACCTTCAATTCGATGCCGATTCTGGTCTGCCCGACCGTACTGCGATACCCGCCGGTATTGACGCTCCCGGTGGTGCCGTCGTTCAGGTAACTGCTGATGGTCGGGCGAGACTCACCGACGAAGATCGTGGCCTCCTTGTTGTGGGTGGTGATGATGTTGGGCTGGGAAAGGATGGTGGCGTTGGATTTGCGGGGGGTGGTGGAGAGCGAGATGGTGGCCGCGAGGTCAAGCTGTCCTGCCGCAGGCCGGGAGAAGACGGCATCACTGACCGCGATGCCGGCGCCGGTGCCGGAAAAACCGACGAGCTTGTCGCCCTCGATCCTAAGCCCGAGCGCGCTGATGCCAGACGAGGCGTTGTCGTTGAGGGTGACCTCGGCGATGACCACCTCGATGCGCACCTGGGCGAGCAACACGTCGATCTTCGCGACAAGATCGTTGATGAGCCGGATATCATCCACGGTGCCCGAGACGACGATGGAATTGCTGCGCTCCTCGGGCAGAACGGTGAGCATAGGGCTGAATTGGTTGGAGGGTTCGAGGGCGAGGCCAAGGACCGGCAGGGAGAGCTGGGGCGCGGACGTGGCGCCGGGCGCCAGGGCGGTGGCGGGCTGGGCGGCGATGCGGGGCACATCCTGGCCCTGGGTGCGCGCGGCGTTGTTCTGGCCGGTGACGAGCTGGCTCAGGATCGTGGCGACCTCCTTGGCCGCGGCATGCTTGAGAAAGATGACCTCGTTGCGGGTGTTGGGATCGGCCCGGACATCGAGCCGGGCGATCAATTCGTCGAAGAACGGATGCTGACGCGAATCGGCGATGAGGATGATCTGGTTGGTGCGATCGTCGGGGTTATAGCTGGTGGCGGAACCGAGCTGGGTCTGGAGCGGACCGGTGAGGATGGCGCGCATCTTGTTCACGACCTCGCTGGCCTTGGCGGACTGCAGGGTATAGAACTTGGGCTGCAGGCCCGCAAGCATGGGCTGGTCAAGCTTCGCGACGAGCGTCTCGATGCGCTGCAGGTTGCTGACGGAATCGGTGATCAGGGCGGAGTTGCTCTTGTCGAAAACCACGGGTGGGCTGCCAGCGGCGGGATTGAGCAGGCCGGCGATTTGCGGCATAAACTCGCCCACCCGCAAAAAATCCAGCTGGAAAAGTTTGCTCGCCATGCGGCCGCTGGGCGGGAGCCCGAGGGTGGAGCCCTCGATCAAGTCGGGGGCTTCCGACTTGGCGGCATTGAGCGGGGTCACCTTGAGGAAACGGGTGCCGAGCGGGGTGACGGCAATGCCATTGAGGTTAAGGAGGGTCTCGATGGCCTGGATGGCCTCTTCGCGCGTGACCTGGTCTTTGAGGTTAAGGGACAGGGTGAGGGCGGGCAGGTTTTGGGGGCGCAACAGCGAGCGGCCGGTCCAACGCTCGAGCAGGGCGAGGATCTGGTCGAGACTGTCGCCGGGGACGTTGATGGGGCCGACAAGGTCATCGGGTGCCAATACCCTTGGGGCGGCGGTGGCGGCAGGAGCGGCAGCGGCCGGAGAGACCAGGCCCAAGGTCACCCCGGACAGGGCCAAGGACACAAGTGAGCGGCAGATAAAGGAAGGACGGAGAAGGGAAAATTTCATGGGAACCTGGGACGGACGCTGCGGAACTATGAGCCGCTGGCCAAATGAAGCCTCATCCACAGTTCATGACAAGCCGTCCGTTGGGGCAGTTCCAAATCAACCGGGCTCCTAATCTTGGTGACTCCATCCTTGGGCCGGTCTTGTAAGAACAGGAGGCAGGCGTAAAATGGAATTTCCTGACCAACCGCCCGGATTCGAACCCAAGTGACATGAACATAAGAGACCACTTCCACCGCTGGGCCCGCTTGGCCGCCATGGCACTTTGCTGGGCCGGACCGGCGGGGGTGCCCCTGGGGGCGACGACGGTGATCCCGCCTGAATTCCCGGAATTGGTCCACGGCTCGGATTATGTGGTGCGAGCCCGGGTCAAACAACTGGTCTGCGAGTCGGAGATGCGGGGCGAACGGGAGCTCATTTTCACCAGGATCGAACTCGAGGTACTGGACGTGATTGCCGGCGCACCGCCGCAGCCGCTGTGGCTGATCATGCTGGGGGGAAGGAGCGGAGACCGGGAACTGGTGGTGGAAGGGGTGCCGCGTTTCCAGGTGGGCGACGAGGAGATATTCTTTGTGCAAGGCAACGGCCGGAATTTTTACCCGCTCTATGCGGTCATGTATGGGAAATATCCGGTGCGACGGGACAAAGTCACCGGGCGGGAGTACGTGACGCGAAGCAACGGGGTGCCGTTGCGGGATGTGAGCGAGGTGACCCTGCCACTGGCGGCAGGTCCGGCGGCGGAGTTGCAACGGCGGCTGGCGCACGTGGAAGACGCGCTCAGCCCGGCGGAGTTCTCCCGGCTGATCCGCAAGCAGCGTGAAAGCGTGCAACATGCGGAATAAACCCGGGCAACGATGGGCGGTGCTGCTGACCGCGCTCACCCTGGCCACGCCGCTGGTCGGGTACGAGTTGATGCGCATCGGCGAGGGCGGCATCATCTATTGGAACAACGGCAACATCACGATGAGCATCAAGCTGGGGACTACCCCCATTTTGGATGACGGCTCTAACTTCAGCAGCAGCGTGCAGGCGGCGATGTTGCAGTGGAACGCCCAGATCGCAAACGTGCAGTTTGTCGGCAACATTGCGCCGGCGGGTCCGGCCACGGATGGAGGGGGCGGCAATGAGATCGTGTTCAGTGACACGGTCTTCGGCAAAGCCTTCGGCACAAACACGCTGGCGGTCGCAACCAGCTACTACAGCACCGCCCGGCGATCAAATGGCAGTTACCGGCGGACCCAGTCGGATATCATCTTCAATTCCAACCGCACCTGGAATTCCTACCGAGGGTCAACCCGAGTCGGCGTGCACGATATCCGCCGGGTTGCCATCCACTAGCTGGGCCATACCCTGGGCTTGGACCATCCCGATGAGGCCGTTCCGCCCCAGAGCGTGACGGCCATCATGAACAGCCGGGTGAGCAATGTGGATACGCTGCAGGCGGATGACATCGAGGGTGCCCAGATGCTGTACAACCCGCCCACGACGGTGACCCGGCCAGTCAACGATGCGTTTGCCGCCGCCCTGACCATCAACCTCACCAACAACACTTTCACCACCACCGTGGACAACACCAATGCCACCAAGGAGCCCGGGGAACCAAACCATGCGCCCGGTGAACCCGGCGGATCCTCGATATGGTGGAAATGGACCGCGGCAACCTCCGGCTTGGTCGCGGTCAACACTCGCGGCAGCACGATCGACAGTATGCTCGCCGCTTACACCGGCACATCGCTCGGCAATCTGGTTCAGCTGGCGGCGAACGATGACGAAGAGCCGTCGGGAACCGCGCCTGAAGCAACCCGGCTGCGCACCAGCATCATCAGTTTCGCGGCGACGGCGGGCACCACCTACTACCTTGCCGTGGATGGGTGGGCGGGGGAGACAGGTGTCATCACGCTGAATCTGGCCTTGTCGGCGCAGGCGGTCCCGAGTTTCTCCACCCAGCCGGCCAGCCAGACCGCGCTGCTGGGCGCCAGTGTGACCTTCACCGCAGCGGCGAACAGCAGTCCGGCACCGACCTACCAGTGGCAGAAGAATGGTGCGCCCATCACCGGTGCGACTGCCGGCGGCCTCACGCTCAACAATGTGCAGCCGGATGATGCCGGGTTGTATAGCGTGGTCGCGACCAATACTCATGGATCGACGACATCGGCGCCCGCGATCCTAGCGCCGGTGACCACGCAAAAAGTGATGGGCGCGGCCTATGAGTTGCAGGCCAATGTTCTCCATCCCAACGGCAAGTTCTACGACCAGTTGCTGCTCACCGGCACCGCAGCGACCTTCACGGCCGATGCGGGGCAGGTGACGCGCATCTCCTACCTCGATCTGAACGACGACATCGTGCAGGTGGAGTTTTCCGGGGCGGGTTCGGTCACGCTGGTGGTTGTCGGGGCGACCGGTCCCGCCGCGCCGGCCAATTACAGCCAGGCTGTCAGCTACATGAAGGGCCATGCCTCGCTCTTCGTGGCGAACTCTGACAGCAATTCCTACCTCTCGGTTTTTACCGTGGGCCGGATGACGGCGTATGACCCGACCGGAGCCTACGACATTACGCAGCCGGCCAACGACACCAATCGGCCGGCCAACAACGGCAATCCCATCTTCCAAGCTGCGACGGCCTATGACGGTATCGCCGACCTCGGGCTGGTGGCGATCATAAGTCCCGGCAACGCCTTTGGGGGAGTGCTCACCGCGAACACCGGATACTGGCAGCAAAAGGGCTACACCGGCATCTATGCGCCCGGCGTGAACATTGCCGACGGCCGGGTGTATTTGCACGACCTGACGGCCTTCGGGGAGGCGACGCCGGTGATCTGGGTGGGCACTGCGAGCAATGTGCGGGTGACCGGAGGCAATCTGCAGCAGGACAATAACCGGGCGGTGCAGGTGAGCGGTTTCACCTCGATCCTCTTTGCCGACGGCACCGACTCGCACGGTAACCTGCTGCGGGCGCAAAATAACCAGGGCCGGCTGGAAGAAAACGGCGTAGACGTCACCGCCCAGCGCGTGACCGGCGGGGCGCCTTGAATGGATCCGCGCATGCTGCTTTCAGAGCAGCAGGAGCGCGGGGTTCTGCAGGTGGTCGCGGAGGGCGTTGAGGAATTTTGCGCCGACGGCGCCGTCCACAATGCGGTGGTCGCAGGAGAGGGTGAGCGACATGCGCTGGCCTATCACGATTTCATCGTCCACGACCACCGGCTTCTTGACGGTGGCGCCCACGGCGAGGATCGCGGCGTTGGGCGGGTTGATGATCGCGGTGAAGCGCTCGATGCCCATCATGCCGAGGTTGGAAACGCAGAAGGTGCCGCCGGTGAACTCCGCGGGCGTGAGCTTCCGGTCCTTGGCTTTTTTGCCGAGTTCCTTGGTCTCGGCGCTGATCTGCATGAGACTCTTCTGGTCGGTGTTGCGGATGACCGGGGTGATGAGGCCGTCGTCAATCGCGACCGCGAAGGACACATGCACGGCACCGTGGGACTTGATGCCTTTTTCCTCCCACGAGGTGTTGACCGAAGGAACGGCGCGGAGCGCGGCGGCGCTGGCCTTGAGGACGAAGTCGTTGACCGAGAGCTTGACCTTGTCCTTGGCAAGGCCGGCGTTGAGTTGTTCGCGCAGGGCCATCAGCGGACCCGCGTCCACCTCGATCTCCAGATAAACGTGCGGGATCTGGGTCTTGGACTCGAGCAGGCGGCGCGCGATCGTGGCGCGCATGTTGGAGGGCGATGCGGTGGCTTCGGCCTGCACGGCGGATTTGTCGGTGACGGAGCGCCAAGGCCAGACGGGTGCGGCTTTGCCGGCGGGGGCGGCGGCTTTGGCCGGAGGATTCTTGGCGGCGGCAAGGATATCGGCGCGCAAAATACGGCCACCGGGGCCGGAGCCCTTGGCCGTCTTGGGATCCACGCCCAGCTCGGCCGCAAGACGCAGGGCGAGCGGGGAAATCCGGAGCCGGCCTGAGGTCGGTGATTGCGGATTGGGGGTTGCGGAGTGCGGAATGGCTGCCGCAGGCGCTTGAACTGGCGATGCGGGTTTGGGCTCTTCCTTCTTTTCTGGCTCCTTGGTTTCAGGCTTTTTTTCCTCAGCCTTGGGGGCTTCTGCTTTTTTTGGCGCCGGGGCCTCAACCTTTTCGCCGGCCTTGCCGATCGCGGCGAGGGCCTCGCCGATGGCGACGGACGAGCCGGCGGCGGCAAATTGCTTGAGCAGCACGCCGTCGAAGAAGGACTCCAGCTCCATTGTGGCCTTGTCGGTCTCGACCTCGGCGAGCATGTCGCCGGACTTCACGGCGTCGCCTTCGTTTTTCAGCCACTTGACCAGCGTGCCCACGGTCATGGTGTCGCTGAGTTTCGGCATTTCGATGATTTGGGCCATGGCGGTAATCAGTTGAAGATTTCGAGGGCGGCCTTGAGGACGCGCTGCGGATTGGGAAGTTGTTCGATCTCGACCGGGGGGCTGTAGATGGCCGGGGCGTCCACGGTGGCGAGGCGGTGGATGGGGGCGTCGAGTTCGTCGAAGGCCTCGCGCTGGATCATGTAGGTGAGCTGGGTGCCGACGCTCGCGAAGGGTTTCTGCTCCTCGACGATGAGCACGCGGTGGGTCTTGGCGACCGACTTGAGCACGGTGTCGATATCGAGCGGGCGGATGGAGCGCAGGTCCACGATTTCCGCGGAGATGTTGTGCTCCTTTTGGAGGACTTCGGCGGCGGCGAGGGAGTGGAGGACGGAGCGGCCGTAGGTGACGATCGTGAGATCGGTGCCTTCGCGCTTCACGTCGGCCGAACCGAGCGGGATGAGATATTCTTCTTCCGGGACCTCGCCCTTGTTGCCGTAGAGGATGGTGTTCTCAAGGAACATCACGGGGTCGTTGTCGCGGATGGCGGACTTGAGCAGGCCCTTGGCGTCGTAGGGAGTGGCGGGGACCACGACCTTCACACCGGGATGGTTGGCGAGGACATTCTCCGGGGTGTGCGAGTGCGTGGCGCCGACGTTGGTGCCGCCGTTGGCGGGGCCGCGGATGACGATGGGGCAATTGATCAAGCCGCCGGACATGTAACGGACGTTGGCGGCGTTGTTGAGGATCTGGTCGAAAGCGACGGAGTAAAAGGACCAGAACATCAGCTCCATGACGGGACGGACGCCGAGCATGGAGGCGCCCACGCCCATGCCGATGAAACCGGCCTCAGAGATGGGCGTATCCACGATGCGGTCGGGGCCGAATTTGGCGAGCAGGCCCTCGGTGACCTTGTAGGAGCCGTTGAACTGGCCGACTTCCTCGCCCAGGACGACGACATTCTTGTCGCGTTCCAGCTCCTCGGCGAGGGCGTGACGGATGGCTTCGCGGTAAGTGATGGCAGGCATGGAGAGTTGGCTCAGTCGAAGAAGAGGCGGCCCTGGGATTTGCGTTCGGCGGGATTGTCGGCCTCCCAGTAAACGTCCTGTTGAATGTCCCCGACCGTGGGGAAAGGGCTGGCTTCCGCGAATTCGGCGGCGGCCTCCGCTTCGGCGCGGGCGGCTTGGTCGATTTCCTCGGCTTCGGTCTCGGTAAGGATCTTGGCGGCGATCAGTCGCTGCTGGAAGGTCTGGATGGGGTCCTTCGTGCGGCGGTATTCCTCGATCTCGGCCTTGGTGCGGTAGGTGTTGTCGGGATCGGCGACGGAGTGGCCGCGGTAGCGGTAGCAGCGGATTTCAATCACGGCCGGCTTCGACTCCTCGCGGGCGAGCTTAAGATACTTGTCCATCATCGCACGGACGGCGTAGATGTCGTGGCCGTCGCAGGTGTCCCAGGCCATGTTGTAGCCCTCGGCGCGTTTGGCGAGTTCGCCGGCGGAGGAGCGGGACTGGCTGGTGCCCATGGAGTAGCCGTTGTTCTCGATCACAAAAATGACCGGCAACTGCCAGAGGGCGGCGAGATTGTAGGATTCGTGCACGGCACCCTGATTGACGGCGCCGTCGCCCATGAAGGCCATGGCGGCGCCCTTGCGGCCGAGGTATTTCAGGCCATAGGCGAGACCGATGCCGAGGGGAATCTGGCCGCCGACGATGCCGTGGCCGCCCCAAAAATTGCGGTCTGGGGCAAAAAAGTGCATCGAGCCGCCCTTGCCTTTGGAGCAACCGGTGGCCTTGCCATACATCTCGGCCATCTGCTCGTTCAGGCCCATGCCCACGGCAATCGCGTGGCCGTGGTCGCGATAGGCAGTGATCACGTGGTCATTTTCCTTCATCAGCGAGCAGCAGCCCACGGCGACGGCTTCTTGGCCGATGTAAGGATGCATGAAGCCGCCGATTTTTTTGCCCTGATAGGCGCGGAGTGAGCGCTCCTCGAAGCGGCGGATGCGGACCATCGTCCGGAAAAGTTCGATGCGCTCGACCTTGCTGAGGTTGCGGTTGACGGGCGCGTCGGCGGGCGACTCCGCGGAGGTCGCGGGGCCGGTGGATTTTTTCGGTGCGGCAGTGGCTTTTTTGCTCACGTTCTTGGTGGTCTGGCGGTTGAAACGGGTCAGTGTTCGCCGGAAGTTTTAGAAATCAAGTGTTTAGTCCTCGAAGGCGGCGGCCGGGGAGCGTTCGGCGGTGGGCGGGGTGATCTCCTCGACCTCAACCCGGACCGGCTGGCCGGGCGCGCAGTCCGCCTTGAGCGCGACAAAGCGGTCGCGGAATCGGTCGTAGATGGGCCAGAGCGCGTTGCGATCGGTCTCGGGGATGGCCAGGGAGTCGATGGCGGCGCGGGAAAAGAAGCCGAAGCGGCCCTCGCCGATGGCCGGGGGCAGGGCAGGGATGGGCCGGCGGCAGCGGAAGAGGAACATGAGCCAGTGGGATTCGCCTTCGTAGGCCTTTTCGGCGATCATGGCGAAAAGGTGAAGGTCATCGGTCGTGATTTCGAAACCGGTTTCCTCGCGGGTCTCGCGGACGGCGCATTCGAAAGGAGATTCGCCGATGGCGGTCTCCAGCTTGCCGCCGATGGGGCTCCAGATGCCAAGGTTGGGCGGTTTCGCGCGCAGGAGGAGCAGATGCTCCCCGGTGGGATTTTCCAGGAAGACCAAGACGGCGATTTTGTAAGTGAGCGATGACGACATGCGGCGGCAGAGGTGAGCGTGACGACCGGCGGAGGTGCGACAACTTTTTTGTCAGGTTGCAGTCGCTTTCGACTGCCGGCTGGAGGCGCGGTGGTTCTGAAAACCCGACGCGTCGCGGCTGTGGCAGCAGGTATCGACGCCGCGTGGAAGTTTTCCGGCTGGATACGACCGAAACCGATTGCTCAGGGAAGGGGCGTAAGGTTGGCGGCGGGGACCTTCACGAGGAGACCTTGCTGCAAAACATCCACGGCGATGACGATGCCGGCGGGGTTGGCGGGATTGTCCACGTAGCCTTCCAAGCCGTGCAAAGGTCCGCCGGCGATTTTCACCCGCCGGCCCTTGGCGAGCAGCGGCATGAGACTGAGTTCGAAGCCGGAGGCGACGATGGCCTTCACGTCGGTGAGTTGGCGGAGGAAGGCGGCTTCGTCTGGCACCGGGATGGCGCGGGCGAGCAGGTCCTGCTGGTAGATCCGGGCTTTGCGCTCGGCTGGCACGAGGGCAAAAACGTAGCCGGGAAAAAGCGGCTTGGTGAAGCGTTTGGTCTGCTGCCGGTAGCGTCGCACGCTTTGGACGAGCGCGAGGTAGTGCTCGAAGCCCTCGGCGGCCATGAGCGCGGCGAACTTTTTCTCGCACCTCGGTCGGGTGTGGCAGACGAGCCAGGCGGCCTCAGGGGCAGAAGTGACCGGCGGCATGCGGGATCAGCGCGAGTGCAGGAGCCGGAGCGCCTCAATGTAGCCGGGGAAACCGCGGCCCGAGATCATGGCGACGCAGGCCCCGGCGGTCATCGAGGTGCGACGGAATGGTTCGCGCTTCTTGATGTCCGAGATGTGCACCTCGACGGCGGGCTTGGCGCTGGCAGCCAGCGCATCGCGCAGTGCGATGCTGGTATGGGAATAGGCGCCGAAATTTACGATGAAGGCATCGATACCGCGGTCGGTGAGCGCGTGGATCTTGTCCACCAGCGCGCCTTCGTGGGCGGACTGGAAAAAAGTCACGGTGAAGCCGAGCCGGCGCGCTTCCGTGCGGATGAGTTTTTCGAGGTCCTTGAGCGTGGCGCGGCCGTAGATCTCGGGCTGGCGCTTGCCGAGGCGGTCGAGATTGGGGCCGTGCAGGATGGCGATGCGTTTCATGGGATATCAGAGCGGATTGCCGGTGGCGATGAACTGCCACGGGAGTTTGAATTTTTTGGCGAGCTCGGCGGCGAGCGCCTGCACGGCGTGAACTTCGGTGGCGTAGTGGCCGCAGAGGTAAAGGTTGAGTTTCTCCTCCTGGGTGCGATTGAAGTGCTCCTCACGCAGTTCGCCGGTGATGAGCGTGTCCACGCCGGCGGCAGCGAGGTGACCGAGGGCGCTGTTGCCGCTGCCGCTGCAGAAGGCGACGGCCCGGGGTGCCGCGGAACCGCATTCAATGGCGATGACGCGGGTGTAGTGGCGTTCGAGCTTGGCGCGCAGAGCGGCCCGCGTGAGCCGGCTGGAGGCGATGCAACCGATGTCGCCGCCATCGCTCGGGATGAACGTGCGGATGGGCTTCAAGCCGAGCTGTCGGGCGAGCAGGGCGTTGTTGCCGATCTGCGGATGGGCATCGAGCGGCAGGTGGCTGGAGTAGAGTGCGCAGTCGCCGCGGATCAGGGTGGCGACACGGTCATACACCGGGCCGGTAAGCGGGCGGGGCATGTCCCAATACATGCCATGATGCACGATGAGAAAATCCACCCCGGCGGCGACGGCGAGGCGGAAGGGCTCGACGCCGGCATCCACCGCGGCGCCGATCTTGGTCACGCGGCCGGAGTTGGCGACCTGCAGGCCGTTGCTCGAACCGGGATAATCGGTAAAGGCGGTGCGCCGGGTGCGGCGGTCGCAGTAGTCGACGAGGTCATGGAGTCTGGGCATGGCGGGAGCGGGATGGCGGCGGTCTCGGGTTGCACAAAAGAGAGAACCATTACCCGGGCGAGAACGAGAACGATTTTGGTCCGGCGGTTGGTGCAGAGGAAGATTGCCCGCCGGGCCGGGATGCGCACAGTCGGTTTCCTGCATGAGCGAACCCACCGACCCCGTCCGGCTGATTGCCGATGCCACCGCGCGATTTTCCCACCGGCCTTCGTGGGACGAGTATTTCATGGCGACGGCGTTGCTCATGGCCACGCGTTCGCCCTGTGAACGGCTCAATGTGGGCTGCGTCATCGTTACCGGCGGGGAGCGGCGCAACCGGCTCGTCGCCGCGGGTTACAACGGCTACCTGCCGGGTTCCCCGCATGTCTCGCGGTTGCGCGACGGCCACGAGCAGGCCACGGTGCACGCGGAGCAGAACGCCGTGGCGGATGCGGCTCGGCGCGGCAGTTCGGTGGAAGGCTGTGTCGCCTATATCACGCATTATCCCTGCATCAACTGCGCCAAGATCCTCGCCTCGGCGGGCATCGCGGAAATCCGCTACCGGGATGACTACAACAACGATCCTTTGGTGGCGCCCATGCTGGCCGACGCCGGCGTGAAGGTGTTGCGGCTGGAATAATACTGTCTCGGTATTCCTGCCATGCGCGAGCGCCAGACCACTTCCAAGCCACGGCTCGCCGGCACGCTGCTGCTGGCCCATCCCTCCCTGCGCGATGCAAATTTCCGCCACACGGTGATCCTGATGTCCGTGCATGATGGCGACGGGGCGATGGGCGTGGTGCTGAACCGGCCGCTGGGCCGGAAGCTGGGCGACCTGAACGGCGAATTCGCAGCCGGGCCGCTGGCGGCGGTGCCGCTTTACCAAGGCGGTCCCGTGCAGGACAAGCAGCTCATTCTGGTGGCTTGGGAGCCCCAACCGGAGGGGTTCAGGATGCACTTTGGCATCGAACCCGGCCGGGCGGCGGAGTTTCTCGCCGAGGGCAGCGCGGAGGTGCGGGCGTTTCTGGGCTACTCCGGCTGGTCCCGCGGCCAGCTCGAACGCGAACTTAAACAGGATGCGTGGGTGGTGGCGGAGATTCCCGACGACTTGCTCGGCCAGTCGCAGGACACCGGGCTGTGGCGGACGATCCTGCGCCGCGCGGGCGACGAGTGGAGGCTTCTGGCCGAGGAGCCCGAAGACACGAGTCTCAACTGAGTTACGCCAGCGCGGACATTTCAGAAGTTGCCAACACTACTGTTCCACATAACAAAACGGAGTAGCGTGTATCAAGTGAGAGAGAACTTTCCTGGCCTACTGCAGTAGTTGCCTGTTTCACGCCGTGCAGGAAACTGTTTATTGTTCAATACACTTGAACAAATCCTAGATTTTTTGATAGTGCGACCTGACATCCATTCACCTTCAATTTGCAAGCTGAACGGAACTTTCGGAATTCCCTTCTGGCCATGATTTATGTGTGTCACTAGAAGGTCAACCGCAGCGGTTGCGACACCCTCATAGTTCAGGATAATTCCAGCACAACCTGCGTCTTCCTCTAGGCGACTGAGGTTAACGTAACCTATGTCTTCGGGAACTCGGTAACCTGCTTCTTTAAGCCATTCTAGCTGTGCTAAACTTGGACCCAGAACCACATCTGGCTTCTTGGCATCTACCCATTGTAAAAATTCATTCTTATCCATGTCCCCGGCAATCAGCGATGGCCAACTTTTGCTACTGCGGGCGAATCGATATTCATGATAACGAAATGCGGCTGCGATTTGGTGGCCGTAGGTTTCGTCAACGTACTTACGTATATATAATCCTGGGTTTCGATATCCACGCGCCTCTACATTCTCTAGTGCGAGTGATGTCGCGTGGAAATGATTTGCGCTTACACGATTAACCTGAGGCTTAAGCACACTGTAACCAATTGCAACTACGGCAAGTTGAGCGAAACTCAGTGCAGCGTAACTTCCGCCCTGCAATAACGGAGTCAATAACACACCCTCAATGCCGCGACTATTCAGAATGCGCTCCAATCTTCGCGGCGACATTCCCGGCTCATTCACCCAAAATTCGTCTAATTTGTAACCGAGCGTTTCACAGCGCTGGGTGGCACTAGTGTAAAATTTCGAGAAACGCTGATCATGCTTCCAAGGTGCACGTTCACGCATGCAATGCAGAAACCCAATCACAGATCTGGGACAATGAGGTTTTGCGGTCCGCAAATAAGACATGAAGCGAGCAACCGTTGGGTCTGGACGATAGCCCACTTGCCGGGCCAAAGCCTGTATTTTCTCGCGAACGGGCTGCGAAATACGCGTATGCGGTCGCAGTGCCAATGATACTGTCATTCGCGAAACGCCCGCCAAGGCGGCGATCGTGCCAAGAGTGACTGGTTGCGCGTCGGCCATGTTGTTTTAGGTAAACCTTACTGGTCTCTTGTGACTTTGGTGTCCAGCCAGCAATGCGATCACTGTCAATTTGAGAAACATGAGTGAACACGCTCACACATTCTCTATGACCAACACGTTCTTAACCACCTCACGCTTAATTACCCACATGAAATCTTACCTGAAAATATTCGTGTTTACTGTCCCAGGGCTAATGTTTTCCCCATGCCGACAAATGGCACAAATTACTACTGTCCAACCCGACCTTCCGACAGCAGGTGAGTCGGTCGTCGCTTTATCCCCTTTCGAGGTCACCGCACCTCAAGGTTACATCCCAGGCAACGCACTTTCTGCCACTGGAATAGGTAGTGAAATTCGAGATATTCCAATAAATATAACAGTTCTCACTGAAGATTTTCTCGCAGATCGTAATTATACATTTCTCACAGAAGCACTTAATTTCGTGAGTGGTGTTACGAGTCAGGGGCGTGACCTTGGTCGCATAAATATTCGCGGATTTGATGCTTTGGTGCAGCGAGACAGCATGCCGTCATTTAATTTTATCCCAACCGACGGCATTCAGCAGATAGAGATACTAAAAGGTCCATCGGCGGTCTTCCATGGTCGGGTGCGCCCCGGCGGGATCGTTAATCAACTTTCGTTTCAGCCCAGCTTTTTGCCCAAGGACGTGCTGCAAGTCGAAGGTGGCACTGACAGTTATTATAAAGGAATGATCCGTTCCACTGGGCCTGTCGTAAAGGATAAACTCGCTTACTTGTTTATCGCAAGCCGGTTTCATGAGGAGAGCATGATAATGGATTTCAAGAATCGTGATTCGAGCTACCACACGGGAAAACTGACATTTAAGCCAACTTCAAACATCGCGTTCACAGGTAGCTATGAAGATATTTTTAGCCGGAATCGACCTGGTCAGGAAATCATAGTTTCGCATCCGGCGTTTGTCGCCGCAGCACGGGCAGGGCTGGTTCCGCCCGGCACCACAAGTCCAAATTGGGTCCGTACAAACATCGGACCGTCCGAGCCACCGGGCTCCGCCATCATTTCAGATATCGCATTTCCCGATCGTTATTTTAACGCGCGCGGACCGGATAGTGAAACAACGCAAAAGGGCCGTATCGTTAGAGGGCAAATGCTCTGGACCCTCAATTCGGTTGTCTCGTTGCGCGTTTCTGGTCAGGAAACATACACTCATTTCCGCGAATTGTGGGTAAATATTTTTCGATGGGAGGCCGGAGGCACGTGGCTTAGCAATCGGGCGATCGATAATCAGATAAGAACAGAGCGGCAAGACTACGAAGCAGAACTCTCGATTCGCGCTCAGTTGTTGGGCACTTCCCACAAGTTGCTGGCCGGTTATGAACGGAACGCTTTCGAAGGACGTAACATTACGCTTCGCGGTGCACCCATAAACTATGACCCATTCCGCGATGGACCACGACATATTCAGACCGAAATGAATCTGGCGCAGCCGAATGGGTTTAGGGGCTTGTTCGACAATCGAGCCCTTTGGACTCTATCAAAGGTCGACTCGTTTTATGTTACTGATCAGGTCGAGCTTTGGCAGGGGAAAGCCGGACTGGTGCTAGGCACACGCTATACCAAGGAAACCAGTGGGCGTGCCACCAAGATAGCAGTCGGTAAATATACAAGCCAGTATGGCGGCTATTTTCGGCCGGTAAAAGACCTCACGCTATTCGCCAATTATTCAGAGACGTTCGAGCCCAACTTTACGATTGATGCCTTAACAGGAAAGTCGGCCCCAACATCGGTGGGTGAAGGCTACGAATTAGGTGCCAAGATTGAACTACTAGACAACCAGTTTTTCGCTACGATTTCACTATATAATGCAAAATTTTACGCGCCGCCATAGATAACCGTAAACAGATCGAGCTAAATCTATTTCCAATTTTTCTTCCGGGAGGAGAAGTGCAGGAAACGGAAGGCCTCGACGTGGACCTCACGTATGTGCCTAATTCGCGGCTCTCGGTCCTTTTCTCCTATTCTAATATCTGGTCATCGAAGACCACGCGCTCTGAATCTCAACCGCAACAAGTTGGACGTCGCCTCGATAATACGCCAGAGCACAAGGCAAGCTACTGGATGAAATATACGTTTCTAGGCAGTGAAGCAAAAGGACCATTTATTGGTGGTGGGCTTCGCTATCGCGGTGAAATCTTTGCTCATCCAAGCTGGGAGCAGTCCATTACCGACAAAGGACGTATTTTTGTGGATTTTCTCGCCGGCTTCAAGCGGAACAACTTTACGGTAGCACTTAACGTGCAGAATGCCACCGATGTTAGTGATTATCTGGACGGTCAGATTACGTGGGGTGAAGGTAGGAGGTTTATTCTTTCGGTTCGGTTCGATCTCTGAATATCCGTCTCATCGAATAAATCAACCTGCTTGAAAGCCACCGAAGACGCGTTTACCGCAATATTACATGACAAGCCGTCTAATTTCCCAATATGACGTTCTTGTAGTAGGAGGTGGCACCGCAGGCGTGGTTGCAGCGATCCAAGCTGCGCGAGCCGGTGCAAGCGTCGGAGTTGTGGAGATGGGTTCCATGCTTGGCGGCACAACGACCGTAGCTGGCGTCACCTACCCAGGGCTATTCCACGCTTGGGGCCGGCAGGTTATAGCAGGAATCGGCTGGGAGTTGGTATCGAAGGCTGCGTTAATGGACAAAGGAGCGTTACCCAATTTTGCGATCCCCAAAGAAAATCCGTGGGAAAATTCGGTGCCTGTAAACGCTTCTCTGTTAAGCTGTCTTGCCGAGGAAGCTTGTATTGAAGCGGGTGTGGCACTGCACTTTCACGAGCTGATTACCGCGGCATCGGGCCGCGGTGGTGACTGGCTGGTGGAGACCGCAGGGAAATCACAGATACGGCAAATTTCATGTCGCGAGCTGATCGATTGCACGGGTGACGCGGATGTCGTCGATCTTCTCGGATTCAGGAGAGTCTCCGACGAGATAAAACAGCCTGGCACGCTAATATTTAAGTTGGGAGAATACTCCCTAGCATCAATGGACGCGGCTGAAGTCCAAGTCCGGTATCGACGCGCACTTGCAGATGGGGAGCTCCACGCAGGCGATTTTTCCTCACCGAGCGGCCTATTTTTCGATTTCCTTAAAAATGGCGGCACCAATCGTCAGCATGTAATCGGGATTGATGGATCTACGTCGGCTGGGAAAAGCAGGGCAAACGTTGCCGGACGCGCATCCTTGATGCGTCTCCTGAGGTTCTTGCGCACATTGCCGGGTGGGGAGAATGCTCGAATTGTGCAAATGCAGCCGGAAACCGGAATTCGTGAAACTTACCGTATAGTCGGCGAACTGGTGGTTTCGCGAGACGATTATCTATCGGGGCGCTTTTTTGAGGATGCGATCGGGTTTTGCTTCTTTCCGGTCGATATACACCTTGATGTTGGCGCTCACTTGGAATTCCTCTCGGAAGGCGTGGTGCCGACCATACCGCTGCGAGCGCTTATCCCAAAAGACAGCGAACGTCTTATGGTTGCAGGCCGATCGATCTCCAGTGATCGTGCTGCGAATTCGGGACTTCGGGTTCAAGCCGCTGCAATGGCTATGGGCCAAGCCGCCGGTGCCGCTGCGGCTTTGGGTGCCCTTGCATGCATCCCGTCCCGGCACATCCCAATATCTGAAGTGCGAGCCTTGTTGGCCCGGCATGGCGCTATCTTACCGTCCGTTGATCCTGCGCCCTAAATCGACTTGAGACCTATACCCGAAGCATCCTCACTCGCGGCGAGATCGCTAGCTGCCGATCAAGCCATTGCCCGCTCCGCCCCGGTGACACTTAAGGAAAAAGTGGCATACGGCTCTGGGGCTGTGATTGAAACGGGTGGATCAGCTGCGTTCGGGTTTTTGGCCAATCCAATCTACCAAATCACCTTGGGAATGAATCCTATCGCGGTAGGGGCCGTTCTGACCGTCATGCGAATTTGGGATGCGGTTACCGATCCTCTAATGGGTTGGATCTCGGATAATCATCGCTCTCGTTTTGGGCGACGACGGCCCTTTATTTTTGCGGGTGCTTTATTGGCTGCGCTGACATTCCCATTGGTCTGGTTGGCAAGACCTGCTTGGAACGAAAATTCACTTTTCGTATATTTTATTCTTACGTCTTTGCTCTACTGCAGCGCCAGCACAATTTTCTCCATTCCGTATTTCTCCCTTGGCCTAGAACGCCCGTCAGAATACCATGAAAAGACGCGTCTTTGGTCTTTTCGCGCTGCCGTTATACCGATAATTACGCTTACATTAAACTGGTCATTCGCGTTCGCGCAATCCGACGTCTTCGACAGCCCACTTCATGGATTCCAAGTGTTTGCAATCGGGTTTGGCCTAGTCATGATGGTGACCGGATTGTTGCCAGCGTTGCTGGTTAAGGATCGATCGACTCCGACGGAGCGCAAGCGGGTCGTCATCCCTCTAGGGAAGAGCATCAAGGCAACCTTGCAGTGTCGTTCATTTATGTTCATCGCGGCAGCCGTATTTCTGATGACGCTCAGCAGCGCTGCCACTGGGCAGCTGGGGTTATATCTGAAGCTGTATTATGTCTATGGTGGGGACATCAGGGCAGGTGCGATGTTGTCGGGTTGGGTCGGCACGGTTTACCAGACCACTTTTCTCTTGTTTATACCACTAATTGTTCGGTTTTCAGTGCGATATGGAAAACGCAATGCTC
>Ga0169931_10000663_pt1 | contig 57058 bp, 47 predicted proteins | sample Kivu_15m_20L_FD_129675 | JGI IMG/M metagenome (GOLD analysis project Ga0169931, IMG submission 129675) | Freshwater microbial communities from Lake Kivu, Western Province, Rwanda to study Microbial Dark Matter (Phase II) - Kivu_15m_20L... | ecosystem: Environmental > Aquatic > Freshwater > Lake...
CCTCGACGCTCAATCGCACGATGTATTTCTTCCGCATGGCACCAACCCTCCTTGGCTGGTACCATCCTCCCATGATCTACAGCTGTAGGCTATCCTAATTCCTTGACATGACTGAGCACTAGCAACCATCAAAACCCCTACGAGTGGCCCTATCGCCCTGAAGGGAGATGTGGGCGAAATGCGGATAGGGCATGTACGGGTGGATGGGAAAGGCCTTTCCAAACTGGTGGAATCATTGCCAGACATGGTGGACGGGCTGGAAGTAAAAAAAATGCCGGCGTCAGAAGGGGGTATGATTGTCGTTGGCAGGGCCAAGACCGAGGCGGAGGGAATTTCGACAGGAGCCCCCCTTTCCAATTCGGAACGACATGTGATTCCTGTGAATTTGAGTTCTTATTTGGGGACTGCCAAGGGGGAAGAAAGGAAAAGGGTAATCAGCCAGCTCAAGGACGCCCTGGATCAAGCCCTTTTAGCCAAAGCTGAAGGTGACCGCAAGAAAGCTGGCAAAGTTGAATTACAGGTGCATGAAGCCACCCATCTGGGATTAGTAAGTGGCAAGCCTCAGGATTTGGCATTTGCCATGGAGGTTCTCCAGGCGCTGGGGATCAAGACACCGGCAGTTTCCACGCAATTGTCTTCGGTGGATTCAACTACTACTAGCATGGTGGCACAAAACCCAGTGGCCAGTGGACCTCGGGTGGGTATGGGCCAAGGGCAAAGGATTCCGATGGTATCTGGCATTGGAATGATGAACCCTAGCATAACCTCGGTGACTGGGCAGCCTTTGCCAGGCACGAATAAGCTGGTGATTACGCAGGAAATTCAGGATGCGCTCAAGAAAAACCAAGAACAGATTGCCGCGTTGGAAGTAATGATTCGGAGGCTGCAGCAGGAACTGGAGACCGCCAAGAAAGGAGCCGGGAAATAAGGTCGCAGGTGCCGTTGGCAGCACCAGGTCCTTTCGGGCGGTGGCATGGAAGTTGACGCTCTGACGCGGGGCATGGCCGCGGGCCGGGAGGAGGCGTTCGGCCTTTTTCTGGCCCGTTACGGTTGGATGCTGTTGCGACAGGCGATCGGGCACACGCGCGGCGATCTGCATGTGGCGGAGGATCTGGTGCAGGACGCCTTGGTGCGGATGGTGCGCAAGACCAAGATTTGCCAGACTGAGACAGAGTTGTTGAACTGGATATCGGTTGTTGTGCGCAGCGTGGCGGTGGACCAGGCGCGGAAGGTGGCGAGCCAGGCCCGGCGGATCGCGGAGGCACCGGCTAGCCCGATTGAATATGAGGAGCGCCAGCCCGATGACTGGCTGGAAACAGGGATTGGGAGGTTGGGTGAGGACGAGCGCCACCTGGTTCACCTGCGGTACCAGCAAGGGTGGACCATTGCTGAGATTGCGGTGCAATTGGGGATTAGCCCGGAGGCGACGGAATCGAGGTTGGTGCGGACACGGAACCGCTTGCGGGATATTTTGCGGGGGTTGGACACGCCATGAGCCAGCGCCTGAGAACACTATGGGAAGACCTGTTTGCCGATGACGCCCGCGGGCGGTCGATGCGGACGGTGGCAACCGCTCTCCGAGCGCAGCGACGCAAGCGCATGGTGGGGCAATTGGTGGTGTGCGCCGTGATGATTGGTTGTCTTGTGGCGGGGTGGAGGTTTTGGCGGGGGCCTGAGGCAGCCGTGCCTGGGGTGGAATTAGCCCAAGAGGCAGGCGAAACAAAACCTGAGTTGGCCCAACAACCCGATGAACCCATTGTGGCTGTGAAGTACCTGGGTGATTCGGAGATGCTGCAGCAACTGAAGGGGTATCCGGTGGCGCTGGTGGGCCAGCCGGGAAGCCGCCGGCTGGTTTATTTGGGCGACTCTCCCGAGGAGCGGGCGGTGTTCACCCAGGCGGTTTCCGTGCCGGTTCCGAGGCAGTGTCCGCTGGCGGCCCAGGTGGATTTTGCTTTGCTGGATTGCGCGGCCTGCCACGGACAGTAGGGTGTGGGGCTTGCTTGTTGAATTCTCAAATCGCCGCGTGGATGTCGAGACGGTTGGCGATGCCGAGGAGTTTTTCGGTGGGTTTACCGTTTTGGGTGATGAGCAAGGTTTCGAGGGGCGGGTGGTGATCGATCATCTCGCCCATCTTCATTAGCGGGGTGTTGCGCGGAATGAAGCGGTGGTTCTCGGGGTGTTCCTCACTTTGCAGCAGCACACCCACCGGCACTGAGCGGAGGCCGGCGCAATCAGAACCGTGGTTGAGTCCGACCGAGGCGAGCCACTTGAGGATGCCGCGGCGTGTGAGCACGCCGGCGAAGGTGTCCTCGGCGTAGACGGGGAACTGGGTGATGCCGGTCTGGTTGATGCGGTTGAGGACCTGCTCGAGCGTGTCGGTGGTCTGCAGGGTTTCCACCTGACGCTGGAACAGCGGGATTGCCAGCTTGACCTCGCCCAGGTCGTTCAGGATGGACTCGATGCGGAAGACGTTGCGGGGGGTGGGGATGGCGAAATCGTGCTCCCGGTCGATGCGGTTGTGGATGAGCGTGTTGCGCAGGTCGGCGAAGCGGCGCAGGTCGCGGTAGACGGCGTTCTTGGCCTGGCGGCCGGGCCATTCCATCTCGAGCAACTGGACGAAGGAGACGCGGTTGTCCTCGCCGTGGCGGGAGCGGAGCAACTGCTCGACGGAATTGAAGGCGGCCTCGAACCGGCCGACCAACTCGGCGAACCCGATCTCATCGTCGCCAGAGCGCACGCACTCGTCCATCAGTCTGCACCCTTGTCTTTGGCTTGATTGTCTGGCTTTGGCTGTTTGTCTTTGGGGGGCTGGAAACCCCAGGGGCAATTGCGGCAGCCACTTTCGCAGCAATAGCCCCGATTGCGCAGGTAATAGGCGGTGAAGACGAACTTGCCGTTCTCCACCGTGTAGTCACGCCCCTCGATGAAGTCCTGACTGCAGGCCATGGGTGTCAGGTCCCCTGTGGCGCGAGGTGGCGGACGGCGTTTTCCAGGAGTTGCAGCATGTGCCTGTTCTTGAATATGGGGAAGGTCTCGTGGCCGGGCCGCAGGTAAAGAACCTTGCCCTTGCCGATGTTCCAGAGGCAACCGGAACGGAACCATTCGCCGGTGGCCCAGCGTTCCTCGAGGATGACCTCGTCGGGCTCGGGGACATGGAAGGTTTCGCAATACATCTCGGTTTGCGGCAGTTCGAAGGTGGCGGGCAAGCCGCGGGTGATGGGGTGGTCTGGTTTCAACACCCGGATCTGGCTGGGTTTGCCATCGTTGCGGTAAGCGGGGAAGCAGCACCAGGGCAGGTGGACCCTGGCCTTCAGCGAGCCATCGGGGAATTTGCGGATCTCGGTGTAGGGGGTGGGGCGATCCTCGAATTTGGGGGTGGTGTAGCGTTTGGGAGGATCGACATAGGTGATTTCGACCGGTTTGCCGGAGCTTTTCAAAGCGGATTCAGCATCGGAACGGGTGCGATCGTACATGGCCTCGACAAAGGGTGTGGCCCAGTGCGCCGAGTGTAGGGCGATGAGCGACAGGGTTCCTTCCTTGATGCGCTGGAGGATTGGTTTGGCCATTTGCGGGGTGATTTCGGCCTGGCGGACATGGCCCCACCAGATGAGGAGATCGCAGGTGCGGAGGTAGGCCGGGGAGGTGCCGCGCTCATCATCTTCCAGCGAGACGGAGGTCACCTCGATGCCGGGTTTGGTCTTCAGGTGTTTGGCGATCTCGTTGCCCAGGAAATGGTCGTAGGCCTGTTTCTGCTGGGGTTGGCGTTCGTCCCAGACCACCACGCGGATGGGGCGTGACGGTTGGCCGATGGCCAGGCCGGACATGCCGGTGGCGGTTGCAAGCGAGGTGGCGACAAAGTCGCGGCGGTGCGGGCGCGCGGGCATGGAGAGATACCTGGGAAAGAATCAGGGGTCTTGGTCAGGGCCTTCCTGGTTGGGGATGCGGCCGATCATGGGGTATTGCTCACAGTCGGCCACGGTGCCGGTGATGGGGCGGCTGTCGTCGCTGACCCAGTAGAGGGCTGCGCGGGCGATGTCTTCGGGGGCCAGCAGCCGTCCGGAGGGGATGGCGGATACGGGGAGCGTTTCCGGCCAGTTGGCGGGCAGGCCATCGGCCACCTTGACGGCGTATTCGTTGCGCGTGAGGGTCCAGCCGACATTGAGCTGGTTGACCCGGACACCCCGGGGGCCGAGGGAATCGGCCAGGTTGCGGGTAAGGGTCATCAGGCCGCCCTTGCTGACGGAGTAGGCCAGCAGGTTGGACTGGCCGCAATGGGCCAGCACGCTGCCGATGTTGAGCACGGAACCCCGGGTTGGCCGCAAGTGGGGGAAGGCCTCGCGGATGAGCAGCAGCGGGGCGCGCAGGTTGACGGCGATGACGCGGTCGAAAAACGCCGGGTCGGTATCGGCGAGGCGGGCGCGGGCGGTGCAGGCGGCGTTGTTGACCAGGGCATCGAGCTTGCCAAACGATTGCACCGCGGCCTGGATGAGATGGCCGGGCAATTCGGGATCAGCCAGGTCGCCGGGGAGGAAGGTGGTGGCGGGGCCCAATTCGGCGGAGAGCCGGGTGCCGAGGTCGGCCTCGAGGCCGTGCAGGACCACCTTGGCCCCCTCGGAGACAAAGAGCCTGGCCATGGCCTCTCCGATGCCGGTGGTGCTGCCGGTGACGAGAACCACCTTGTCGCGCAATCTCAAGGAATCACCTCGCTGGAGGGGGAAGTCTTTCTTAGCGGTTTTGGCCGGCGCCGAAATCCCCCTCCGCCGGAGCGGGGGAGGGGGCGCCGTGCAGGGCCATGTACAGCAGCCAGCCGGCCAACCCTGCCCCAGCCAGCAGGCCAAGGATCAGGAGGGCCACACCCCAAGGAAAGCCGCCGGCGGGGAAGAGGTGCGGTAGGGCGCGGTCCGCCCGGATCCAGTCGGGCATGCCTGATTGCCAGACCAGCGTGGAGCGTTTGATCTGGCGGGCGCGAGCCAGCGTGGCCAGGTCCCGAACGGGAAGGGGGCCCTTGCGCTGGCGGGTGGCCGGGTCGACGTAGGACCACTGATCGGAGGTGCTAGAGGATGGGCCACTTGATGGCTGGGGCTGGCTGGCCTTGGAGGGTTTGCCCGAGGGAACGGGAGGGGGGATCGGGCCGAACAGCGCGGGCAGCAGATCGCCCGCGGAGACCCAGACCTGACGATCGGCGGAAAGCTGGTCCTCGGCCATCAGGTGACCGGTGGCGCGCATGCGCTCGAGGTGATCGACACCGTGGGGGCCGGTGATCATGCCACGTCGTCGCAAGAAATACATCGGTACCCTTTCAGCCGGCGGCGCGGCGGAGGAGCCAGACGAGGAAGCCGACCAGAACCGTGGCGCCCACACCCAGCACCACGGAGACGATGACCATCTCGCGGCGGCGGCGGCGCTCATCGATGCGGTCGACCTGGACCTGGAATCGCTGCTCCACCTCGCGGGGCACCTTCCGGCCGAAGGCCTCGAGGCGGTAGTAGAGATCCCACAGTTCGGCCTCATCGGCCTGGCGGGCGATGGCGGACTGCAGCTCATCGAGCGCGTTGACATAGCCGAGTTCCTCCTCGGTGTCGGCCAGTTCGCGGTCGGCCCAGGCCAGCACACGGAGCCCGGCATGGGCGCGGGGATCGCCGGGCGCGAGGCCCATGTCGGCGGAGAGCCGATCCCACTCGGGACGGAGGCGCATGACCTCGGCCAGATCCTTGCGGGCTCGGGCATCGGCCAGTTTGCGGGAGAGGCGGGAGAGCTCGTTTTGCAGGTGGGCGAAGCGGACGCGGCCGTAGAGGCCGTCCACCTCGCGACGGAGCGCCTCGCCGGGGGACTCAACCCAGGGGGTGCCGGCCAGCATGCTGTGGATTTCGGCCAACTCGGCGGCGCTGGAACTGCGGCGGGCGCGCTCCAGCAGGTGGCGCTGCTCGTCGCGCTCGAGATCGCGGACATTTTCCTGCAGCGCGATGCTGGAGGGATCGAGCCCCATCAGGCGGCGGGCCTGGACGAGGCGGGATGCCGGGGGTTGGTTTTGCAGGACCATGCGGCGGAAGGCGCGCTTCTCCTCGTTGAGGGACTGCTCGCGGTCGTAGGCGTCGTTGATGCCGCGGACGATGGTTTGCACATCCTGACCCGGGCGGGGCATGGGGGCACCGAGGCGTTCCACCACCTGGGCCCACTGGTCGCGCTCGGGGAAGAACAGGACGCCCAACCAGGTGAGCAGGGGCGGATCGAGTTCGGCCAGGTAGACGGCCTCGGAACCGCGGCCCTGGGACAGGTACTCGCCGCAGCGGGTGAGGCGGTCGCTGGCGTGGCGCATCCAGGCGGCGTACTCGTCGGCGAGCCGGCGGACCTGCACCTTCTCCACCTCGCCGGCGGTGGCGAGCATGCGCTGGATGTCAGCGACGACGCGTCGCGGGTCTCGTTCCTCGGACATTGGCCTTCCCCAGGGGACACTGCAGTTTAACGCGCCCCGGTCCTGTGTTTACGGATCATTTCCCGCAACTGGGCCACGGGCACCGCGAAGCCTACGGCCTCGACCATGGCGCCCTTGGCCACGGCCACGCCGATGACCTTGCCGGTCATGTCGAATACGGGCCCGCCGGAGTTGCCGGGATTGATGGCCACGCCCAGTTCGAGCACCTCGCCGAAGGGGGGAAGGTCCTTGGTGGTGGAGAAGGTGCCCTTGCGGACCGCGTTCTCGATGACATCGGCGTTGCCCAAGCCGGGGCTGCCGATGACGACGATGTCCTGCCCTTTCTTCAGGCTTTTTTCATCACCCAGTTCGAGGGCCTGGGGGCCGGGGGCCTCGCGCAGGCGGACGAGGGCGAGGTCGCGGACCTCATCGGAGCGGACCACGGTGCCCCTGTATTCCTTGTCCTTCAGGCCGGGAGCCGAGGGGAAGCGGACGAGGACCTGATCGCCGATATTGCCGGCGACGTGCTGGTTGGTGGCGAGGAGGTTGGTGTCGACCAGGAACCCGGAGCCGCTGCCTTTGGCGTTTTTGAGCACGGCGACGGAGGGCTCGCACTTGCGGACGATATCCTCCACCTTCAACTCGGGCTTGGCCTCGGGTTTGGGTTCGACCGGGGCGGGCATGGGGCCGGGGGGATTGTCAGCCGGTTTGGCGTTATTGTCCGGGGCATTGGCGGGCTGGTCGCCGGCGGCCTTTTCGGGCGGCGGTTGGTCGGGAGCCTTTGGGGCCGGGGCGTCTGGTTTGGCTTCGGCCGGATTGGCGGCCCCCCAGGGTAGATCTTCCGCGGGGGCCTTGGTGGCCACGGTGCTCTGGTTGGATTCACGCTGGAACAGGTCGGGCCGGGCGACCAGCAGGGTGGCGGCCACCACCAGCGCGGCGAAGGCCAGGGCCGACAGGGCGATCGCCACCGCGGCGGGAAGCCAGCGGTCGGGGGGGATGGGTGGCGGGCCATCGGTGGTGGCGGATGAAACCGGGAGCGCCGCGGGTTGTTCCAACGAGGGGAGCGCGTGGGGTTCTGGAGTGGTTTGCCCGGAAGTTGGCAGCAGGGACAGGTCACGCCAGTTGACCCGATCAGCGGACCAATGGGTGCCGGGGCGCAATTCGCCGCGGGTGATTTTGGCGCGTACCACCTCGAGGGAAACCGGGCCGACCACCTTGCCGCGCACGTTGAGCCAGACCAACCCGTTGTTCGACATGGGAATTCCTTGGGATCAGGGGTTGGGCTGGTTTTGACCGGCGGCCAGAATGCGGGCCAGGGCTGCTGGGAGATCCGCCGGGGGGGGCGGGTTCTCGCACACCGCGTCGAGGCCGGGAAACAGGCGGCGCACAGAAGGGTCTCGGGTCGCATCGATCACCCGGGCCAGGGCCTGGGAGCCCTGGGCCATTTTTTTGCGTTGGGAATCGATGTCTTCCTGGCGGGCTTTCAGGACAGATTCCCAGGCGGACCGCACCGATTTCTCGACCGCCTGCCGCCTGAGGTAGCGGGTGGCAGGATCGGCCTTCAGGTCTTCCACCCGCTCCACAGGCGAGATGGAGGCCTGCTCGCGATGGGCGGAGGCGATCAGCAGGTCGGATTGGTCGGAACGGATCCATTCCATGCCAGCGGCGCGCTTGACCTTGAGGGTGTCGAGCGTGGGGGGTGGATCGGAGGCCTTGGGGCGGTAGATGGTGTCTGGGCTGATGCGCTGGCGGGCCTGGTGCTGGGCTTCCACAACGCCGTCGATGGCGATGTAGGGCCTTGAGGTGGTTTTCCAGAGAGCGGGGTCGGCGGCATTTTCGATCTGCGCCGGCTCGATGGCATCGTTTTCCCTATCGGAATATTCCACCATGACCTTTTCGTGGCGGGCGCGGATGGCATCGTGGGTGGACCACAGGTAGGCGGCACCGGCCGCCACCGGAACGGCGACGGGGACAAAGCCTTGCACGAGACCGAGGGTGAGGGCGACCAGCTTGTGCCACTGCTGGATGAGGAAGCCGGGGCGGATTTCGGGCGCGGGAATCGGGAGGGTGGCCGGAACCGGCTCAGCCTTTGGGCTTGGGTTTTCCAGACTGCGGGGCAACGGCTGTGGGGCCGGGTCGGGGATGCCCAGATGCTGGCGCAGGGGGTGCCAGGTGGAGCCCATGTCCACCGAGGCGGGCATCTCCTCGTGGAAACGGCCGGAGGAGAGGCCCTGGTCGACCTCCGCGCGGGAAACGGGTCCCACCACGCCGTCGGCCCGGCGGATATGGAAACGGAGTTCACGGACCCATTCGGGGTTGAAATCGGTCATGGTTTCGCCTCCCCTGGTTGGGGGGGGATGGCGTCGCCGGGGAGGGGGGAACCCCGGTTCACCCAGCGGACCAGCCAGCGGGCCTTGGCCTCGCAGGAGAAGAGCAGGTCGAGCAGTTCGACCCGTTTTTTTTGCGGCATGTCGCTGGCGCGGACGCTGGTGAGCAGCTTGGTGTCGCCATCGACGGAGCGCGCGAACTCGACCACTTGGCGGAAGGCGGGATCGTCCTTGAACCGGGAGACCAGGGCGCGGTCGCCGGCGCGGTGGGCGCCCTCCATGGCCTCCAGCAGCTCGGCGCGATTTTTGATCTGATTTTCGAGGCTGGCATCATCCGCCCCGCCCAGCTTGCGCAGGGTGGCGGTGGCCTTGGTGGCTTTCTCCAGCGCGGCTTGGCGGCTTTGCAGCTCGGCGCGGGCCAAGCTGGCAACGGCTTCGGCCTCTCCGGTGCCATTGTAAACTGATTGCAGGGCTCTGGCGAAACCGGGCAGCAGGTTTTGGAATGGTTTTTCCTTCAGCAGAAGGCCCAGGGCCTGCTCGCGCTGGCGGGCGGTGCCTTCGAGATTTTTCAGGTCTTCCAATTGTTTTTTCAGGGCGGTGGACTGGTCGCTGGCTTCGGCGGCCTCGCGGGCCTTGGCGGGCAGGTCGGCCGCGATCACGGCCGGGACCAGCGTGAAACGCGCGGGTGGGGATAGGGCCGGGTTGGCCCAGGCCTTGGCCTCGGCGGGACCGATTTGATCTTTTTTGGGTTGGAGGCTCTCCAAATATTGGATGAGGCCATCCATGCGGATGAGTTGCTGCTGTTGTTTGGCCAGCGTGATGTCGGCCTCTGCCTGGATGACGAGGCGCAGTTTGTCACGTGGCACGCCGCGGTCAAGTTGGTCCTTGACCGCCAGGGCATCGTCACGATGGACCAGGGTTTTGCCGGAGGCCTTGGCTTTTTCGGCATCGATGCCGGCTCCCCGGTCGGCGAGTTGCAGCTTGCCGATGAGGCTGGCGACGGCTTTTTTGGCATCAATCTCATCCCGGCCCCACTGGTGGCGCTGGGCGGATTGGTGGCGGGCCAGCCAGATCAAGCCGCCCGTGCCCAGCGTCAATCCGGCGAGCGCACCCATGACACGACCGGGCCATCGGCTGGGCAGCCGGCGGCGCGGTCGGATGGGTGCGGGAACGGCCGCTGACATGGTCTGGTCAGTCCTTCCGGTTTTCTTTCAGCCAGTTGTCCAGGTTGTGCTCGCCCAGTTCGCCGAGGCGCTTGTAGGTTTTTCGCGTGAGCTGGACCAGCTTTTCGCGGTCCTCGGGTGGAATGTTGGGGATTTTGGGGATGGCCTTGTCGAGGACTTGCAGGTGCTCACGGGCCAGGCGGATGTCATCGTGCAGCAGCCAGACGGCCTGGGGCGGGGCGATCTCGTCCACGAATAATTCCAGCGCCCGGTCGAAGCGGGTGTCCAACTGGCCGAGGGAGGTGATCAGCTTGTCGCGCTGGGGTTTGTCTGCCAACGCCTGGGCCAGAGCCTGCTGGCGGCCCTCGTCATCGCGCAGGATTTGTGTGACATCCTTCAAGAGATTGAACGGGGTGGCGACCTTGGGTTCCATCTTCCTGCCCTTGGCCCCGGTGAATGCGCGGATGGAGGCGAACATCTTGCGCACCTGCCCGATGTTGACCCAAACGGAATCGGCCAGGTTTTTGCCGAGCAGGGATTTCCAGACCAGGTCGCCGGTGAGGCGTTCCCCCTGGGCGGTGGAGCGTTCGTTGTTGAGCCAGATCCGCCATTCCCCGGGCGTGGCGAAGACGGGGACCGGGTCGTTGGCGGGGCTTTTTTCCAGGGCAGCCATGGTTTCGCCCAGGGTTTTACGTCCCTTGGCCAGTGCCTTGGAGAGGGCGGGAATGTCCTTGGAGTCGAGCAGGACCAATTTGGGAGGGGATTTGGGATCGGTGAGGGCCTGGTCGATGAGACCCGGCTTTTTGGCGACATCGGCGGCAGCGGCGAGGCTGGCCTGCAGGGATTCGTTCAAGGAGACCGGTTGGCCCTTGGCCAGGCCGATGACCTCGGGCACAGAGCCGATTTCTTTGGCCTGGGGGGGCAGTTTCCCGAGGCGGGAGACCAGTTTGGATTCGGTGATTTTGCGGATGTCGGCCTCGTTGAGGTTGGCCTTGGTTTTGAGGGTTTGGGTGAGATCGGCCAGGGTGGTGTCCCAGTCCTTCAGTGTGTTGAGGATGCGAGCCTGCTCGAAGGCCTGGTCGGCCTCGTTGCGGGCGGCCTGGAGTTCTTTCTCGTGATCGGCTTTCTGTTTGTCGAGTTTTGCCTGGCAATCCTTGTTGACCTGGGCTTTTTCGCCGGCGGCCTGATCCTGCGCTTTTTTCAGATCGGCCAACTCTTTTGAGGATTCGGCCTGGGCGGCGGTGGCCAGGGCTGACACGGAATTGGCACGGGAAACGAGGAAGACCGCCGGCAGCAGACCGAGGAGCAGACCCCCGATGCCGGCACCAGCGATGGGGAGCCAAGTGCGGCCCGTGCGGGCGGGGATGGCTGGCTGGGCGGTGTCTTCCTCCTGGGGGCGGCGAGCCCGGACGGGTGCCCGCGTGACGGAGGAGGGGCGGTGGAGGGAGAATGTCTCGGGAGGTTTCTGGCCACGGGCCTGCCAGACGAGGGGGTGATCGTTGGGAGCTTGCGAGGGGGAGGTGAGATCGACCAGGCCTGGTTGGAGCCGGAACTGGGCGGCCACGGGTGCATCGACACGGGCCCACCACCATCCCGGGGAACGGGTGACGGAACTGGAGCGGGTGTTGAAGGCGACCTGCCAGCGGTCAGCCACCGGTAGCAGGCAAAGGGACTCGATGATGAGGGGCAGGGGATCGAGGACCGACAGCGGGCAGAGAATCGGGATGGGGGAGGCGTGGTCGGCCGCCAGGTGGCCGGCCCAGCCGGGGTCGAAGCCCTGGCGTTTCCACCGGTCAGCCCGGGATTCTTTGGGAAGTGGGGCGGGGACCATCGGGGTGGGGAGCCAGCGGGCCTCGCCGGTCCAGCCGGTTTGCCAGGGGTGGTTTTTCAGGATGCTGGCGGGATCGACCCGGGCATCGGTGGCGAAACTGAGGGCCACATGGTGGGCGATGTAGTTGCTGCGGCCGGTGTGGTCCGCCGGGGCGGGTTGCTGACGGGACAGGACCAGCCAGGGGCCGCCGGAGGCATTGACCACCCGGGCGCTCCAGGTGACACCGGGGGTGGTGTCTTCCAGGTTGCTGATGCCCTGCAGTGCCAGGCGCAGGCTTTCGGGCATGTCGCGCGTGGCGGCGGCCACCGCGTAGCCGGTGCCCCCGAAGAGCCCCTTGGGAATGCTGGTGTGAACCAGTTCGTGCATGGTGGACGACCTCCCGGATCGTGCGTGGGTTTACCTGAGGTCTTCCGGATTGAAGTCAAATTCGATGGGTTTTGTCTTGATGGGCCGGGGTGGTTCCGGAGCCGGCTGTTTCTCGGGACTGGCGGGAGCGTTTACTGGGGGTGGGACCAGCTTTTCGGCGGCTGGGCCCTTATCCCGGGGTTCCCTGCGCTCTGCTTTGGGGATCAGCTTGCTGACAAAACGGGCCAGACCGTAGAGGAAAGGCACGGTGACCCAGGCGGGGCGGATGTCGCGGGGGCGGATGAACTCGACCGGCATGCCGGGGTCGCCGCCGGTGGCGGAGGGGCGGAGGACACCTAGGCGTGTTTCGGGGGTTTTGCCCAAGGCGCTGACCGGCAGGTAGCGCACCTCATGGCCGATGGCCTCGGCGGTCTGCACCAGGTTGGGGCAAAGGCGCAGCAGCAGGGCGCGGAGTTGGTCGGAGGCGGATTCGATGCGTTCCATGTCGAGTCCGGCGACGGGGGCGCGTGAGCCCTGGCGCAAGGGTTCGGCTATGTCGACGCCGGGCAAGAGCTGATGCCAGGCGTCCCACTTGGACACGAGGATGAGGAGTGGGGGCCAGGCGCTGCGGTCGCCGGAGCGCAACTGGTGCACGCGGCGGGCTGCCTCGGCCAGCACCTCGTACTGGCCGGTGACCTGTCGGGGGGGAGGCAGGGGGCCGCGCACCTGCTCCACCTCCTGCAGGAAGCGTCGGTCCTGCAGCGGGTCGAACACGAACAGGATGAAGCGGGCCTGGGCCAGGTGGGCGGTGACCTCCTCGGCGTGGGGGTCTTGCCGGGTGGGGAGGTAGGATTCGCCGGCGTTGTCGTAGACGCAGAGGATACGGTTGGCGCGCTGGGCGTGGGGATCTTCGGCCTGGGGGACATGGGCGGGGTGGCCGGCGCGGGTTTCCAGACGGTAGCTGAAGGGGCGCGGGCGATGCAGGACGAACCCGCCGTGGCGGACAGCGGCGAAGGTGCCCGCGGCGCCGGCGCCGAACTGGGTTTTGCGGATGAGTTCGGCGACATCGCGGGGGGTGTCGAGATCGCGCTGCTGGAAGAGGGCGCGCTCGTATTCGAGGATGAGGGCATTGCGTTCGGGGTCGGCATCGAGCATGCCAAGCTTGAACCGCTCGCCGGTGACCGAGCGCAACTGGTGGATGGCGGACCCGAGGAAGTAGGATTTGCCGCTGGCGGGCGCCCCCACCACCGAGACAAACAAGGAGCGCATCTCGAGAAAATAGCGGGGCAGGGCAAGGTGGCAGCGCGGGCAGGCCACCTCGGAGCATGCCTGTCCGCGGGCATCGAGCGGGAAGCCGCGGGCGTCGAACCGGGAGGGGAGGAAGCGTTCCTGGGCATCGGGCCCGAGGCGTACATCCCCCAGCAGGCCGGGGTGACGGGAAACCCAGACCGCGTCCGCCGGGTCGAATTCGCCCCAACAGGAGGGGCAGACAACTTCCTCGACCAGCACCGACATGCCTGATTTTCCCTTCCGGGCCGGGCCCCGACGGTGTTTTTCACAAAGTCAAACGGTGAAACGGCTTAAAAAACCGGCTGCACCGAGAAATGTCCAACAGAACAGGTTCAGATCCCGGGTTTTTCAGGGCGGGAGTCTGGCTTTGTATTCTAGACTTGTGGCTGAATACCCGCAATGAGCCGGAGGTGCCGGGCTATTGCGCGGGTGGGGGTGGCCGATGAGTGTCTTGGGGATCGATATTGGCGGCAGCGGGGTGAAGGCCGGGGTGGTGACCCCGGACGGCACGATCCATGGGCATTCGCTGGTCCCGCTGGCCAAAGGAATGGACAAGCAGACCGGTCCCATTCTGGAGGCGGCCATCCGGGCCGGGCGGGAGGCGCTGGGGAAGGCTGGCCGGGAAGGGGTGCAGGCGACAGCGGTAGGGATTGGTGTGCCGGGGGTGGTGGACGCGAAAAACGGTGTGGTGGTGGCCTCGGCCAATCTGGAGGGGCTGCGGGGCGTGGCTCTGGCCAAACATGTGAGTGAAGCGTTGGGGATGAGGGCCAGCCTGGCCAATGATGCCAATGCCGCCGCTCTGGGTGAGGCCAGGTTTGGTGGCCATGGCGAGTTGGACAGTCTGGTGCTGTTCACGCTGGGAACGGGGATAGGTGGCGGGATCGTGATCGGCGGGCGGATTGTGACCGGCCACAACGGTTTCGCCGGCGAGCTGGGGCATGTGCGGATTGAGATGAGCAATCCCCGGCCGTGCGGATGCAAGCGGTGGGGTTGCCTGGAGGCCTATGCCGGGAACTTGAGCATCGTTAAGCGGGCGCACGAGGCGCTGGCGGACGACTGGAAAAAAACATCCTGCCTGCACCAGCCTGCCATGGACCCAGAATTCAGCGCGGCCCGGGTTTTTGAGGCGGCAGTGCAGGGGGATCCGCTGGCCACCCGCCTGGTGAACGAGACCGCCATGGCCCTGGCGGTGGGCGCGGTGAACATGATCCACGCGCTGAACCCGGAACTGGTGCTGTTCGCGGGCGGGATGACCTGTGCCGGGCCATGGTTTCTGGAGCTGATCCAGTCGCTGGCCCGGGAGCTACCCATTGAAGGCGTGGATGTGAACGGGCGGATCCGCTTTGCCCGGCTGGGGGACAAGGCCGGGGTGGTGGGGGCGGCGGCGGTGGGGGCTGGGTAGGAGGGTTTGTCTACAAATAACAGGAGGCAAAATCGAATGATGGCTTCAAATCAGGAGTGGCCATTTCTCGATGCACGTAATGTGGCGGTTTTTGCAAGCAAAAAAATTATATTTGAGGGAGAGTGGATCTATTTCGTTACGCATGATCAAGAGGATGGGTCCTGGCAATTCCATCCTTACGATGGGTTGACTCCGGAGCAGGAAGTTGTGGTCGTAAGTTTGGAAGAAATGGTTAGACTCGATGGGTCATTGGGAAAATTGTCAGACTTGCCCTGTGGATGGCAAGCTTGGCGAAATTCCCCAAATTCCTTGTGGGAGCGTTCTCTAAAGGGTTAACGCAGGGCAAACAAAACACTCTAGAGATGATGAAGAACTAAATCCGCTACGCCTTGCGGTGGGTCAAGACCGGGCCGGATGGTAGTGGCTGGTGAAATTTTGTTTGGTCTCCAAGTTCATTACCTCGCAATCCTCAGTCCGCCGCCTTTTACCGTGGAGGCGATCTCGTCGGCGGTGACCCAGGCGAAGTCGCCGGGGATGGAGTGTTTGATGGCGCTCATGGCGACGCCCCAGTCGAGGCCTTTTTGGTCATCGTTGTCGAGCAGGCCGTGGATGAGGCCGGCGGCGAAGGAATCGCCGGCGCCGAGCCGGTCGACGATCTCCACCTTGTAGGAACGCGTGCGGAGGACGCCTGTGGGTGTCCAGAGGATGGCGGTCCAGTCGTTCAGCCAGACCAGGGGGTTCTCGCGCAGCGTGATGGCGATCTTCTTCACGCCGAACTTGTCACACACCTTGGCGGCGGCGTCCTCGTAACTGCTGCCCTTGATGCCGAAGACCTTCTCGATGTCTTCCTCGGTGGTGATCAGCAGATCGCAGTACTCCATCAGCTTGCCCAGGCAGACGCCGGCTTCGGGGCCTGTCCACAGCTTGGCGCGGTAGTTCAGGTCCATGCTGACCTTCAGGCCATGCTTCCTGGCGGCCTGGCAGGATTCCAGCGTGGCGGCGGCGGCGTTGGCGGACAGGGCTGGCAGGATGCCGGTGAGGTGGAACCACCGGGCGCCCGCGAAGGCCTTGTCCCACGGGATCATGCCCGGCTGGATGGCGGCGATGGCGGAGTTTTTGCGGTCGTAGAGGACGCCGCTGGCGCGGGGGGCGGAGCCGAATTCGAGGAAATAGAGACCGACCCGGTCTTCCGACGTGAACAGGACATGGCTGGTATCGACCCCGCCCTCACGGGCGTGGTTGGCGATGAGACGACCCAGGGGATTGTCGGTCAAACGGCTGACCCAGGAGGTTTTGCGACCCAACCGTGCCAGGCCGACGGCGGTGTTGAGTTCCGCCCCGCCCACCTTCAGGTCCAGGCTGCGGGCCTGCTCCAGGCGGTGGAACTGGGGAGGGGCCAGACGTACCATGGCCTCGCCAAAGGTGATGCAATCGAATGCCATGGAAAATCTCCGGGTGCGGGGTGGCAGGCACAGGCCTTCAGGTGGGTCGTTCCGTTGATTTAGGGAGGCGGGGGTTTCGGTTCCAGCCTTGGGCGGAATTGCCGACTCGCTGGAATCGGCATAACCGCTACAAAATACCAGACGGGATAGCGTGAAAGGTGGGTGTCCGATGGCCGGCGGCAAGAAAACGAACCAGGGAATGAAACTAGGCAAGACCAAGCCTGGGGAATTTGACGCGCTAGTGGCCCTGGCGGCAGGCACCGGGATGTTCAAAAAACTAGAGATTGAGGTTCTGGGTGAACTGCTTCGGGATTGGCAGGGCAGCTTGGAAGCCGAGGGGCACCTGTGCCGCACCCTGCGGGAGGCGGATGGAACCCCTGTGGGCTTCGTCTACCATGCGCCCGCTGTGATGACCAAAGGCACTTGGCACTTGTATTGGTTGGTGGTGGACAAGAACGCCCAGGGGCGGGGCTTGGGCCGGCGCATGGTGCGCCATGCCGAGGCGGATGCCCGCAAGCGGGGCGCCCACCATCTGCTGGCGGAAACCTCGGGAACCCCACGGTATGCCCCCACGCGCACCTTTTACGACAAGGTGGGCTATTCGGTGGAGGCCCGGGTGCGGGATTTCTACGCGCCGGGCGATGACCAGGTGATCTACCGCAAAGACCTGCGGCGCTGACTTTCCCCAAAACCTGAAATGACACGATCACCCGGAGGCGTGGTGCCGTCCCCAATCGGCATGGCCCTTCGCACAGGAAGGCATGGCGCGGGCGGCAGGAGCGGGCTTATCGGGATAAATTGGGCTGACCTAATAAAGGGAGCGGCCGGGAAAAGGCAGTCAATCCGCAGAATCCTCCCAATTGGCGATCATTTCCTCACTTCGTCGCCAGAAGTTGCCGAATAACACGGTTAGCCAGGGCATTCCCGGCGCGGCTTCTCCGCCCGAACCCGCCAAGTGGGTCGGATTGAGTCGCCGCCAGGGCAGTCCGGGCAACCAGCCAACACGGTTTGGTGGACGGCAGGAACGGAAGGATCCGTGAAAGCCGGAAACCCGAATCGTGCCCCGCGAGGGGAGGCCGGCAACGTTCCGCCAAGGGCGGTGTCGGATGGCTGGAAAAACGCTTTTGGGTCAGCTCCGCACAAGCGGACCCAGAAGGTGGCCCAGACGGCAGGCCGGGCCTGCCTGGAACCCCCTACGGAGTCCTCGTTTCATGAAGAAACCAGTCTTCACCACCGGACAGGTGGCCAAGATTTGCAAGGTGGCTCCCCGCACTGTGAGCAAGTGGTTCGATTCCGGCAAGCTTCGCGGCTACCGGATTCCGGGGAGTCAAGACCGCCGCATTCCCAGGGAGCACCTGATCCGCTTCCTGAAAGAGTACGGCATGCCTTTGGGAGAGCTCGAGGAAGAGAGCTGGCACAAGGTGCTGGTGATCGGAGCCGAGAAGCTGATGCTGGACCGCGTCCAGGAGCTGCTGCCTCCCGATGAGGAGTTCCGCTACGAGGTCGCCTCGAGCGGCTTCGAGGCCGGCATCCTCGCCGAGTCCTTCCATCCGGACACCATCATCATCGACCTGGCACTGGGTCGCAGCGAAGGCCTGCAGATCTCCCGCAACCTGCGGAAGAATCCGGCCTACGAGCAGACCCTGATCATCGCGCTGGCCAGCGAGGATGAGCCTGATCCGGAAGGCCTTGGCCAGTACGGTTTCAACGAAGTGTTCAAGAAACCCTTCGACACGGCCCTGCTCGCCGAGCGCGTCCGCACCCATGTGGAAGAGAAGCGCGACATGTGATCCACGGGCGGCCGGAGGCGCACCCAACAGGTAACCTTCCGCAACCAAGCCCCTGCAACGACCGGCCCCGGCGAGGATGGATTCCCGCCGGGGCCGGTCGATTTATTTGCCTGATTTCTGAAAAGTAGCGGGGGGCCTTGGCGTATAGGGGTTGAGGCCGGGGAATCCGGATTCGGTTCTGCCGTCTGCCCCAGTTTCGAGCCAAGGAGGTTTGCTTTGGGTACCCCCTCCTGAAATGCGCATGTGATCCTTCTGGGTGATTCCATCTTTGACAACGGGCCCTATGTGCCCACGGATCACGACACCACCTCCAGCCATCTGCGACGGGCACTCCCAGACAGTTGGCGGGTAAGCCTGCTTGCGGTGGACGGTCACCTGACCCGGGATGTGGAACGGCAACTGCCTGACCTGCCGGGGGATGCCACCCACCTGTTGGTGAGCGCCGGGGGCAATGATGACCTGCAGGTCGCGGCCCGCTGGGGGCTGCTGGAGGGCCAGCGGTTTGGCGCGGTGGCCCGGCAGTTGGCCGGTTACCAGAAACAGTTTCGCCGGGAATACCGGGAAATGCTGGACAAGGTGCTGGAGCACCGGTTACCTACCGCTATTTGCACGGTGTACACGGCCGTGCCGGGCTTGCCTGAGGAACAGGTGGCAGCTCTGAGCTATTACAACGATGTGATTGTGGAGGAGGCGGCGCGGCGGCGGGTGGCTGTTTTGGACCTGCGGCTGGTCTGCGAATCCGTGGAGGATTATTCACCCCGGTCACCGATCGAACCCTCGGTGGTGGGTGGCAAAAAGATTGCCCTGGCTCTGGCGGCGTTGGTGAAGGACTGGCCGGTGGAGGCCGTTAGGGGGAGTTTGGTGGTGGGAGACGGATCCTGATTCATGAACATCGGATGAGATTAATACAAGGAAACAGGGCTCAACCTATGCCGGTGGGCCCTGTTTGCAATTAGGCAAATCCCTTCAGAAATGAGTCACACCGAGTAGGTGGTGCTGGCGGTGTCGCCGCCGCGGCCGGTCCAGTTGGTGTGGAAGAACTGGCCGCGTGGCTTGTCGAGGCGCTCGTAGGTGTGGGCGCCGAAGTAGTCGCGCTGGGCCTGGAGCAGGTTGGCCGGCAGGCGGCCGGAGCGGTAGCCGTCGAAAAAGGCCAGGGCGGTGGAGAAGGCGGGCACCGGGATGCCTGCCACCACGGCGGCGGCGATCGCCTTGCGCCAGCCTTCCTGGCTGCGGGTGATCTCGCCGGTGAAGTAGGGGTCGAGCAGGAGGTTGTCGAGGTTGGGGTTCTTGTCGAACGCCGCCTTGATCTTGCCCAGGAACTGGCTGCGGATGATGCAGCCGCCGCGCCACATGAGGGCGATGCCTCCGTAGTTCAGGTTCCAGTTGTTGGCCTTGGCGGCGGCGCGCATCAGCATGTAGCCCTGGGCGTAGCTGATGATCTTGGACGCGTAGAGCGCGTCGTGGATGGCGGAGACCATGGCCTTCTTGTCAGCGGCGCTGATCTTGCCCGAGGGGCCGGTGAGCACCTTGCTGGCGGCGACGCGCTCGTCCTTCAGCGCGGAGACGCAGCGGGAATAAACCGCCTCGGCGATGAGGGTGACGGGCATGCCCAGTTCCATGGAATCCATGACGGTCCATTTGCCGGTGCCCTTCTGGCCGGCGGTGTCGAGGATCTTATCCACCAGGTGGCTTCCGTCGGCCTCCTTGAAGGCGAGGATGTCGCGGGTGATCTCGATCAGGTAGCTGTCGAGCACGCCCTTGTTCCAATCGGCGAAGACATTGTGGATCTCGTCGTTGGACATGCCTAGACCAGCGTGCATCAACTGATAGGCCTCGCAGATGAGCTGCATGTCGCCGTATTCGATGCCGTTGTGGACCATCTTCACATAGTGGCCGGCACCGCCTTCACCCACCCAGTCGCAGCACGGAGCGCCGCCCTCCACCTTGGCGGAGACAGCCTGGAAGATCTCCTTCACATGGAGCCAGGCCGCGGGGCTGCCGCCGGGCATGATGCTCGGGCCCTTGCGGGCGCCTTCCTCGCCGCCGGAGACACCGGTGCCGATGAACAGGATGCCCTTGGCCTCAAGTTCCTTGCAGCGGCGGGCGCTGTCGCCGAAGAGGCTGTTGCCCCCATCGATGATGATGTCACCCTTCTCGAGGTGGGGCACGATCTGGGCGATGAACTCGTCCACGGCGGAGCCGGCCTTGACCAGCATCATGATGCGGCGAGGCCGCTTGAGCTTGGCGCACATCTCGGCGATGGAATGGGCGCCGACCACCTTGGTTCCCTTGGCCTCCCGGGCCAGAAAGTCATCCACCTTGCTGACGGTGCGGTTGTAGGCCACCACGGTGAAGCCATGATCGTTCATGTTCAGGATGAGGTTTTGGCCCATCACGGCGAGGCCAATGAGTGCGAAATCAGCTTGTTGGTCTGCGGCCATGGTCACATTTTCACCAGAGGATGGAGAACCCCACCCGGGCATTTGGATTGCGAGTACTTCCTTTTTTTAGGGCTGAAGGCAGCTTCTGCCAACAAAGGGAATAATTTTTCCCAAACCTTTTATTTTATCTAATTTAACAAAACAAAGATTTTTGGATTTGCCGGCAGGGACAGGAAAATCCGGAGGGTTTGCTGCGAATAAGCAGTAGCGGTGGGACGAATGGCCGGTCCCGCCGTTACCTTCCTGGAGACCACCACCATGCCCGTCCGATCCGCCGCCCGGCAACCGTCCCGGTCCCAAACCTGCCCAGCCACGGATTCCCAGCGGCCGTCCGGTCCCGCCTCACCGGGTTCCGGCCGGGCCGGGAAGAAGCTCCGGGTGAGACCCAAGCTTGAATCGGGGTCCGCTGAAACGGACACCCTGGCCCCGCTGGTGGTTTTGGCCCAAGGTGGAGACAGCCTGTCGCGGAACGAACTGTTTTCCCGGTTACGCCCGGCGGTGCGACAATGGGCCCGTGTGGAGGTTGGCGAGGGCAGGGCGGAGGACCTTTGCCAGGAGGTCCTTTTTCGGGCCCACCGGAAGCTGAACAGCCTGGAAGCGCCGGGGGCGATCCGCAAATGGCTGCGTGTGATGACCCGGCGACTGGGCTACAACCTGCTGAAACGGGAGCGACCGGAGCGTCGTTGGTGGGCCTCAGCCACCAACGACAGGTCCCTGGACATCTTTGACCTGATTCCCGGTCGGGAGAATGATCCGGCCCAGGAGATATTGGACGAGGCAGACCGGAGGGCCTGCCTGGAGTTGATTTGGCAGGTGGTGGAGGGTCTGGATTCGCGGCAACGGATTTTGGCGAAGCTGTATTACGGGGAAGGCCGGCCTATCAGCGCCATTGCCCGCGCGCTGGGAACCGTTGGACGGCCGCTGCCCCAAGGCACGGTGAAAACCTTGCTGAACCGGTTGCGGATCAACCTCCGGGCGGGGGTTCGGGAGATTGGTGAACCGCGGACCTCGGCGCCTCGGCCATTGGAAGCCTGAAGCCCACCTGTCCTGGTTCCGCTGGGCATTGGCCCGACGGGGCCAAGACGGTACCTTATGACAGGTAGGGAAGGCCGGGGATTTCCGGCCTCCGAATCTGACGCGGGGCCTCAGCATGGACCATGTGGTCTGCTTTATCCTGGGTGGCGGGCTTGGCGGGGGGCTTTACCCGCTCACGCGTTCCCGCAGCGTGCCGGCGGTTCCGCTCGCCGGCAAATACCGGCTGATCGATGTGCCGGTGAGCAATTGCCTGAATAGCCGGCTAGGGAGCGTGTTCATTCTGGCCCAGTACCAGAGCGTCAGCCTGCACCGGCATATCAGCAACACCTACAAGATGGACCCCTTCCATGGCGGGTTTGTCGAGGTGCTGAGCGCCCAGCAAACCAACGAGACGAGCGATTGGTACCGGGGCACCGCCGACGCCCTCCGGCAAAATATGCGTTATGCCGACCGGGAAGACGTGACGGATGTGCTGGTGCTGTCCGCCGACCAACTGTACCGGATGGATTTCGAGACCATGGTGCAGGGTCACCGCGCCAGCAAGGCGGCCTGCACCATCGGCGTGACGGCGGTGGGGCCGAACCGTGTGCGGCGCATGGGAGCCGTGAGCCTGGACCAGGGCAATTGGGTGCGGCGGTTTGTGGAAAAGCCCTCCCGCGACCAACTGGAAGAGCTGGTCCGGCCGGAACCCGAGGATCCCGTCCGACCGTTTTTGGCCAACATGGGGATATACCTGTTCCAGTGGAAAGTGCTGAACGAGCTGCTGAATGAAACGCCCAGCATGGATGACCTCGTCACCCAGGTGCTGCCCCGGCTCATGGGGCAGGGGCGTTTGAGGGCGCACCGGCACCACGGTTATTGGGAAGACCTGGGAACGATCCAGGCCTACCATTCCACCCACATGGCGCTGACGACCGACCATCCGCCGTTTGATTTCCATGCCCCCGAGGGGACCATCTACACCCGCATGCGCAACCTGCCCGGATCGCGCGTGCATTCCAGCAGCGTGCGGGACACGCTGATCTCGGACGGATGTGAAATCGGATCGGGCTGCGTGATCGAGCGCTGCGTGATCGGCGTGCGCAGCATCCTGGGTGAGAAGGTGCTTTTGAGGGATTGCGTGCTGCAGGGGGCCAACGAGTACGAGTCGGTCGATGAGCGGCGAGTGCGCCAGGGTTCGCCCGAGCCTCCCCTGGGAATCGGTGAGAACACGGTCATCGAGGGGGCGATCCTCGACAAGAACTTCCGGATCGGGCGCAACTGCCGGCTGGTGAACCGGTCGGGCGTGAACTTCGCGGACGGGCCGTTTTACGCCATCCGCGACGGGATCCTGATCCTTCCCAACAGCTCGGTGGTGCCGGACAACACGGTCCTTTAACCACAACCTGGAAAAAAGCGAAGGGGCCCCGGGAGTTGTTCCCGGGGCCCCTTCGCTTTTCATTCAGGATCAGAGACGCAGCCGCTCGACCAGACGTTCGAAGTCATCGTTGTTCTCGAACGCGATCGTCACGCTGCCCTTTTCAGGGCCTTTCAATTTGATGGCCACCTTCATGGCGAGTTTGCCGGCGAGCTCCTCCTCGATCCCGCGCACATGGTCCGTCTTCAGGTCGGGCGTGGAGGCCTCATCAGCTTTGGCGGTGCTCGAGCCGGCCTGGGTGGCGGACGTCGAGGCTTGCTGGCGCACCATCTGCTCGGTGGCGTGGACCGACAGGCCCATGGTGATGATCTGCTTGCAGGCGGAGACCTGCTTGTCCGCGCCGGTCATGCCCTTGATCGCCTTGGCGTGGCCGGTGGTTATCTGGCCGGTGCGCACGGCCTCCCGAACCTCGGGGGGCAGGTCGAGCAGCGCCACCAGGTTGGTGATGGTGGGCCGCCCCATGCCCAGTCGCCTGGCCAGCTCGTCGTGGGTCATCTGGAACCGGGCCAGGTAATCCTTGAAGCCCTGGGCCTTTTCGATGGGATTCAGGTCGCTGCGCTGGATATTCTCCACCAGCGCTGCTTCCATGGTCTTTTGGTCATCGAAGTTGACGATGTGGACCGGGATGTTTTCCATGCCCGCATCGATGGCGGCGCGCAGTCTGCGCTCGCCGGCGATGAGCTGGAAGCGGTCCCCGTGGGGGCGCACAACCACGGGTTGGAGCAGGCCATGCTCGCGGATGGATTGCTTCAGCTTGTCGAGCTCATCCGGGTCAAAATGCTTGCGTGGCTGGTTGGGGTTGGTCTCGATCACCGCCACCGGCACCTCGCCCTTGGCCGCATCAGCTTGATGGCCCGGTTCGGCACCGCCCCCGAAAAGCGACTCGAGCCCGCGGCCCATGCGATGGTTGGTTTTGTTGTCAGCTCGTTCCATGCCTTGTCCCTCTTCATCCGGGTGAAGCCTCGAAAGCTTTCCACCCGGGTTGGCGGGTTACCCGGGAAAGCCGTCCGGGATCAATGGCAAATGATTGGGGAGACCGGGCAAGTTCCATGTGGAACCCGGCAGGCGGGTGAAGATGGGGGAATCAGGGTTTACGGAAGAGCAGGGTGTCCCCTGCCCGTTCCGTCTGGAAGCATTCGGTGATGCCAAAGAGGCTCTCGGCGGCACCCAGCATCAGGTACCCGCCAGGCATCAGCATGGCATGGAACATCTCGCAGATCTGCCGTTTGAGCGAGTCGGTGAAATAGATCAGCACATTGCGGCAGAGGATGACATCGAACAAGCCCAGGGGTTTGACATTCTCCAGCAGGTTGACCCGGCGAAACTCAATCATCGCCCGCAGGTCAGGCTTCATTTGGTAGCGGGGTTTGGGGCCGGGGACCAGGGCGGTGAAGCGGGCCCTTTGTCCGGGGGTCAGGCCCCGCGCCACCTCCGCCTCGGTGTAGATCCCCTCCCTGGCCTGTTCGAGAATGTGGGAGCTGAGGTCGGTGGCCAGGATGGAGAAATCCTTCGAAGTGAGGTCGGGAACCCCGCACAGGGGAAGCCACTCCTGGATCGCCATGGCCACGCTCCAGGGCTCCTGGCCGGAAGAGCAGGCCGCACACCAAATCCGGATGGGGCGCGGGCGTTGGCCCAGGGCATCCCGGGTTGCCTGCCACCGTTTCGCGGCCTGCGGCAGGATGGTGAGCCTGAGGGCCTCGAAGGGATGACGGTCCCGAAAGAACGCCGTCTCGTGGGTGGCGACCGCCTCGATGACACGGTCCCGGATTTCGGGATCCAGCTTGTTGACCAGCCGTTCCTTGAGCCCCTCGAAGCCCGCCAGCTTGAAGCGTTGGATCAGCGGGGTGAGACGATGCTCGAGCAGGTAGGCTTTTTCCGGACCCAGGTGGATGCCACAAAGTTGCTCGATGTGGGCGCTCAGCACCTGGCGGATGGATTCGGTCAGCACCGGGCGGACGGGATTCACGGTGAGGCCCTCCGCCGGATCCATTCCTCCAGGAGCTGTGGCAAACGGTCCAGGGGAGCGACATCGTGCACGGCCCCGGCGTTGAGGGCGCTGCCGGGCATGCCCCATACCACGCTGGTGGATTCATCCTGGGCAAGAACCAGACCGCCGGCCTTGCGAATCTCCAATGCGCCCTTGGTGCCATCACTCCCCATGCCGGTGAGGACAAAGGCGGCCACCCTGGGCCCGTAGGCGGCGGCCATGGAGCGGAAGAGAACATCGGCCGCCGGCTTGCACCCGCATTCGGGTGGCGTGTCGGTCAACTCGACCAGCGTTTTGCCACCCTGCCGACGGACCTCGAGGTGCTTGCCGCCGGGTGCCACGCGGATCATGCGCCCCTGGATTTCCTCACCTTGGCGGGCCTCGGCGCAGGACCATTCCGGAACCAGTTTGGCGAGACTGTCTGCCAGCGAGGCCGTGAAGCCCGCCGGCATGTGCTGGACGATGAGGACGGGAACATCCAGGTGGGGGATGAGGTTGGGGATCAACCGCGTCAGGGCCTTGGGGCCTCCCGTGCTGACCCCGATGGCGATCGCCGCGAAATGTCGGGTGCCAAGGGAGGGGCGGATTCCGGAAGGATGGGGCGGGAGGGCCGTGAGGCCCGCCGGCGGGGTCAAAGGATCCAAGGGCCGGGGCAGAACGCGGCTGCCAGGGTTGCCCATGCGGTTGCGATTGAGGCGGTTGCGGTACCGTTCCAGCAGGGGGGTGAGGCTGGAGAGGAGTTCCTGCCGTGGGATGGTTTCCAAGGGCACTGACCCGGGCTTGGCGCAAAAGTCAAAGGCACCCAGCGCCTTGGCCTGGCGCGCGACCTCCGACTGGGCATCGGCCTGGTCGCTGAGGGTGAGGACGCCCACCGGTTCCGCCGGTGCGCGTTGGGCGTTGGAGCGCTGGATGCGTTTCAGCGTGTCCATCCCGGACAGGCCCGGCATTTCCAGATCGAGCAGCACCAGGTCGGTGGGGATGGATTCGAGGTGTGTCAGGGCCTTTTCGCCACTGAACACCGACCCCACGACCCTGACCCACGGCAGGGTTTCCAAAGCCGACTGGAGGGCCGCCCGGAAGATCCGGGAGTCATCCACCAGCAGCACGCGCAACTCGTTGGTCATTTGGTCATTCTAATCGCCGGGGCCGACTGGGGAACGGTTCCATGTGGAACGCGCCAAACCGGGGCCCCGGATCATTCGATACCCAACTCACCGACGGACTCGTCCAGGGTTTTACACCATTCCGCCAGTTCCAGGGCGGCGGAGTTGAGGTGGGTGGCGGAAGTGGCGTTCTGGTGGGAGGCGTCGGAAACGGTGTGGATGCTGGTGGCGATGGAACCGGTGGCAGAAGCCGCCTGGCTGGTGTTGGCCGAGACATCGGCGGAACCACGGGCGGCCTCGCCGGCATTGCGGGCCATGTCCGATGTGCCCTTGCCCACCTCGCGGATGGACGCGGCGATCCGGGCGGCAGCGCTGTTGGCCTGGGAGGCGGACCGGGTGATGGATTCGGCCAACTCCCTTTGCGAATCCACCGATTGGGTGATGCGCTGGGAGGCGCCGTTGAGCGCGGTGAACGCCTCATGCACCCGCCGCATCGCCTCCACGGCCTCGTTGACCGAATTCTGGGTCTCGGTCATGCGGCGGGCGATCTCGGCGGCCGCCTGGCCGGACTGCTGGGCCAGTCCCTTGATCTCCCCGGCGACCACACCGAAGCCCTTGCCGGCCTCGCCGGCGGCGGTGGCCTCGATGGTGGCGTTGAGTGCCAGCAGGTTGGTCTGCAGGGCCATGGATTGGATCATTCCGGTGACCTGGGTGATCTCCTGCGAGCCATGGTGGAGGGCGGCCATGGTGGCCGAGGTTTTTTCCGCCAGCGCCATGGCGTCGGCCGCCTGGCGTGAACCGGCCTGGGCTTCCGCCGCCACGCTGGTCAGACCGGTGTGGATCGATTCCACGGCGGTGCGCACCGCGTTCACCGAGGCCGAGGCCGCCTCCGCCTCCTTGCTGACCGAATCGATGTTGACCGAGATCTCCTCGGAGGCGGAGGAGATGCCGGAAATGTTCACGCTGACCTGCTCGGCGGTGCCTGCCACGTTCTGGATGGCGCGGTTCAATTCCTCGGTGGCGGAGGCGACGGTGGCGGATTGGGTATTGGTCTCCTCGCTGTGGCTCATCAGGTCCTGGGCCAGACCCTTCAGACGGAGGCCGATGGAGGTCATCTGACGGAGTCCCCGCACCACCAGACTGACGGGGGTAACGATCGCCTTGCGCGTCAGCCAGGCGGAGATGATACCGGTCACCAGGCTGACCAACCCGGCTCCCGCAAGAACCAGTCTGGATTTCTCAAAGGCGTCCTGGGCGGACTCCTTCTCGGTGCTGAGGCGGGTGTTGAGCAGGTCGATGATCTGGGCCAGCAGCTTGTCGCAGGCGAGCCTCGCCTTGCGTACGGGCCCGACACTGGCCTGGATGGCCAGGTTGGTGGTGTTGGCGTGGGATAGTTTCTGGATGGTTGCCGCATGCTCCCGAACCTTGTCCATGGCGGCCATGGCCAGGTTGGCCTCGGCGCGCCGTTCGGCGGGAGCCTGGGCCTTGAAAGCCTTGAGGGTAGCCTCTGCCCGGACAAGCAGGGTTTCCACCTGCGTGTCCAACTGCGACATCTGGGCCTCGTCGAGCGCCCGGTTGTGCCTGGCCAGCAGGATGGCGACCTGGTCGAGGTGCTCCTGCACGGCCAAGGCCAGCGCGGTCAACTTGGGATCGGGGGTGCCATCGGTCTCACGGGTGTGTCTGGCAATCTCCGCCAGGGCAGGGAGCAACTGGGTCTCCCAGGCGACCCAGGCCTTGAAGTTGGTGTTCTGGACTCCCAGGTCCAGGGCCTTGTCCTGCTCGGTGAAAAACTGGTCGAGGGCCCTGTCGGTCTGGGCCAGGAGGTTCTTTTCCTCGGCGAAGCCCCCGGCCTCGAGACCGCGCTGGAGATCCGCCCGGGCAGCCTGGATTTGGGTCCGCAGTTCCAGGGCCTTGGCCTTGAACTCGCGCGACTCCTGATCGTCTTCGGAGTTGACCGCCCCCTTTTCGGCCAGCACCCCTTCCAGAATAATGCGGCGGACCACCCGGGCGGAATCGAGCGACTTGGCGGTGTGATCCACCAGACGGGTGATCTGGGAATTGAACTGGCCGAACTCCCAGATGCCCAGCGCCGCGACCAGGAGGTTCAACACCACCAGTAGGCCCATGCGCCAGTACAGGCGCGCGACGATGCTGCCGGCGAACGGGGAGGCGGAGGCTTTCCGGGTGTACATGGCGTGGCGCTCCTTAGCGCAGGCGGAAGCGGGTCATGGATGAGTCCATGCGGCTGGCGATGGAGGCCAAATCCTCTGCCGAACTGTTGAGGGTGGTGGCTGATTCCGCGTTCAGGCGCGAGGCCTGCGAGACGGACTGGATGTTGTCGCTGATGGCGCGGGCCGCCCTCGCCGCCTCGGCGATGTTGGCCGAGACACTGGTGGCGCCCCGGGCGGCCTCGCCGGCGTTGCGGGCCATGTCGGATGTACCCTTGGAGACCTCGTTGATGGCCTGGGCGATGCGGGCGACAGCCTGGTTGGCCTCGTGCGCTGCCCGGGTGATCGATTCGGCCGCGGTCTTCTGGGAGGCCACGGACTCGGAGATGCGGTCGGAGCCGTTGGCCAGATCGTGGAAGGTGTTGCGGATGTCGCGGATGGTCTCCACCGCCTTGCGGACGGATTCCTGCACCTCGTTGATCTTCCGCGTGATCTCGCCGGCGGACTGACCGGACTGCTGGGCCAGCCCCTTGATCTCGGCGGCCACCACTCCGAAGCCCTTGCCGGCCTCGCCGGCGGCTGTGGCCTCGATGGTGGCGTTGAGAGCCAGAAGGTTGGTCTGCAGGGCGATGGCCTGGATGGTGCCCGTCACCTGTGTGATCTCGGCGGCACTGCGATCGAGCGCGGTGATGGTGTCGCTGGCCCGCTCGGCCAGGTCGTGTGCCTCGGCGGTGCGGCGGGACCCCTCGTTGGCTTCCTGGGCCACGGAGGCCAGGGAGCTGTTCACGGCCTCCACGGCACGGCTGACCGAGTCAACCGACCCGCTGGCCGCGCTGGCGGAGGAGGAGATGCCGTTGATGTTGACGGAGATCTGCTCGGAGGCCGAGGAGATGCCGCTGACATTGACGCTGACCTCCTCGGCCGCGCCAGCCATGGACTGGATGGTGGAGTTGAGTTCCTCGGCCCCGGCGGCCACGGTGCCGGCCTGGCTGGTGGTTTCCTCGGCCTGGCTCATCAACTGGCTGGCCAGGCGTGTGAGTTTGCCGGAGGCGCCCGTGACCCCCTCGGACCCGGTTCGCACATCACGGATCAGGGAGCCCAGGTTGGCCCCCACCTTGTCGAGCGCGGTCACCATCCGGCCGATCTCATCCTTCTGGTCGATGGCGACCTGGGTGGCCAGGTTCCCCTCGGCCATGCCGTTCAGCGCCTCGACCACCTGCGATACCGGGCGGGTGATGCCCCTATTGACCAAGTAGCCGAGCAGGCCCCCGACCAGCACCGCCAGCAGGCCCACCAGCAGGGTCACGATGATGGAGCGGTGGTAGGCGGATTGGGCGTTCGTCTTGTCTTCCTCGAGATGGGAATTGAGGCTCTCGATCAGATCATGGATCGCCTTGTCCGCGGTCTCCATCTGGTCGGCCCCGGTGCTGGAGCTCAAGTTTTGAGCCAGAATGCTTGTGTTCAGTCGAGAGAGGCGAACGATTTCCTGAGTTTTCCCTCGTATATCCCCCAGCATGGATTGGACTGTCCGTAGATCTCCACGATCAGTTTCCTGCAAATTGTCAGCCAATTCTCTAAGGTTTGTCTCCAAATCACCCAAAACCTGTTCCAGGCGTTCCTCGATCTTGGACATCGAAGTGGGTTCCAGGGATTCGATGTGATCAGCCAGATAAATCCTGAGACGGTCGGTTTGGTTCTGGCAAGTCAGGGCAAACCGGAGCCTGCCGATTTCGCGACGGCCCTTTTCAGGATCCTTGCCGTCCCATGCCGCCAGGAATTTCTGGGCCGAAACAGATTGGGCGGACAGGAACGAACGGGCCCGGGACAAAAGATCCTGCATTTCCCCGTTGAGGATTGCGGTGGCCTTGGTGTTTGTGTTCTGGACGGTGAGTTCCAGGACCTTGGCCTGGGTTTTCACCATGTCGGTCCATGCCCGTTTGAATTCGTCGAAACTGCGGCGCTCTGAGGCGGATCTTGACCGATTGAGAGTGACCTCCAGCTCGGCCAGGAACTTCTCGGTCTTGGAATTGTAATCCCGAGCTTGGTTGGCGAGGGCGGTGGATTCCTTGTCCCTCTCCTCAAGCAAGCTGGAGCGCTCTGCCAAGACCGAGCGGAGCATCTGGTTTCTGGCCCGGGTGGCCGAGACCAGCGCCTTCGCGGAGGAGTCCACCATTTCCTCCACGGTGGCGTTGACCCTATGGAGAACCGTGAGGCTGAAAAGCCCGACCGCGGCGGTGGCCACCAGGAGTGAACCGACCAGGATGGCGAGTTTCCAGCCGATGGGCAGATTCTTCATCACTTGTTCTCCAGCAAGATCGCGTTGGTCGTGGCCGGGCCGGCTTGAGGCCCGTTGATCAGGGCCTTGGCCTTCCTGTACATGAGTTCCGGGGAGAGCAGGGGGAAGGACATGCCCTTGTCGAGGGCGATGGCCGTGATGATCCCGTCGTCCGCCTCGTGGGGTGTGATGTGCCGGTCCGCGAGGACGCGGGTGTCATCGAGGGAGTCCACCACTATGCCAAAGGACTCGCCCTGCGAGGGGCGGAAAACGATGAGGAGGTCCTCATGCCCCGGCTTCCTGTCCGGCAGGCCCAGCATCCTGCGGAGATTGAGTAGCAGATACAGGGACCCGCGCAGGTTCACCAGGCCCAGCACTTCCGGCGGGGCGCCCGGAACCCGTACCGTTTGGGTGAACTGGTTGGCCTCTCGGATGGCCAGCATGTCGATGCCGTAGGTCTGGTCATCGAGGCGGATCATGCACAGGGTAGTCTGGCCGGCTTGGGAATTCATGGGCGCCCTGCCTCCACCTGGGAGGAAGCCAGCAATTTGCCGGGGTGGACCACGAGTGTCAGCCTGTCGCCCAGCTGGGTGGAACCCAGTATGCCCGGATGCTCGAAAGGCGGGGACTTTAGGGCGAGGGGGATCATGGTGGTGTCCAGGATGGAAGTAGCGACCAGCGCCTTGCCCTGGACGCCCTCGCGCGGGGTGAGGAGGAACAACTCCCCTGGAAGGGTGTCCGGGGAGCCCACCGGCATGGCTTCATCCGGAAAAATCATGGAGAGATTGCCTGTGTCGAGGCGGGCGACCCGCCGGTCGCCGATCCGTTCCACCTGACCGGGAAGCACCCGGTCCACCCGCTTCAGCAGGGAGAGGGGTACCGCGAAGCGTTCGGCTGGTCCGAATTCGAAGACCACCGCCGATTGGGAGGGGATCTCCATCCGGCTGGGGGCCGCGGTGGCATGGGAATGGTTGGCGGCCAGCAAAGCCGGACCCGCGGCACGAACCACCCCTTCGATGTCCAAAATTGGGGCGGGCAATCCATCGGCCAGGACGGTGGCACCCCCGTGCAGGCCCAGGCCACGCAGCAGGGGGTGCAGTGGCTTGACCACTATTTCCTGGCTGCCGTTCAATTCATCCACCGCCAGGGCCACCACCCGTTGGCCGGCCCGTACCACTGCCAGGAACCCGGCGCGGTTGAACCCGGGTGAGCCGGAGTTTTCCAATCCGAGCACCTTGCCCAGGTGGATGGTCTCCAGGGGTTGGCCGCGCAACTCCACCACGAACCGACCAGACATGGGGCGGGCCCGCAGGTTGGCGGCGCTGATCAATTCGAGCAGGTCGCGTTGGGGTATGCAGACTCGTTCGCCCGAGGCGCGCACGACCAGGGCGGGAATGATGGCCAGGGTGAGTGGGAGCCTGAGGGAAAAGGTGGTGCCATGGCCGGGGACGCTGTCGATCTGCAGGGTGCCGCCGATGGACTCCAGATTGGTTTTGACCACATCGAGGCCGACCCCCCGGCCGGAGATGTCCGTGACCTTTTCCGCGGTGCTGAAGCCGGGCTTGAGGATGAGGGACTGGGCCTGGCTGTCGGTCATGCCCTCCAGGTCCTGGGGGCCGACCAGTCCCTTTTCCAACGCCTTCGCCTTGACCCGCCCCGGGTCGATTCCACGGCCGTCATCAGCGACGCGGACGAGGATCTGGCCGCCCTCCTGCCGGGCGCTCAGGTCCAGGTTGGCGACCTCTGTCTTTCCGGCGGCCAGCCGTTCGGCCGGGGTTTCCAGGCCGTGGTCGCAGGCGTTGCGGACCAGGTGGTTGAGAGGGTCGACCAGTTTCTCGAGGACGCTCTTGTCGAGTTCCACCTCGCTGCCGGTGACGGACAGGTGGACGCGCTTGCCGAGGGAGCGGGCCAGGTCGCGCACCATGCGGGGAAAACGGTTGAACACCGTGCCGACGGGCTGCATGCGTGTGAGCATGACAGCCTGTTGCAGGTCGGTGGTGACGGAGTTGATGCGCTGCAGCAATTGGCGTCCGCGGGCATCGGCCGGGGTGACCAGGGTCTCCAGAGCCTGGTTGCGGGCGAGGACCAGCTCGCTGGCCAGATTCATCAGGCGGTCGATGACCTCCACCGGGACCCGGATGGTGGCCGACTTGTCGGCCCCTTGGGCCTCGGGCGCGGGAGGGGGCTGCTCGAGGGTGGGCTGGGCGCGTTGGGTTTCGGTCCCGGCTCCTGGCGACGCCTGGGCGGGAGCATCGGGCCGGCCTGATATAATTACATTTTGGATCTTTTTTATCAGATCATCATGGGCGGCCGGGGTGTCGGCCGGCAGCGCATCGACAGCGGCCCGCAGGCGGTCGGTCACGCGCAGGAGCAGGTCGGTCACTGGCCGGTCGGCGGCAACGGTCCCCTTGCGCAAGCCGTCCAGCAGGGTCTCCATCGCGTGGGCGAGCCTTTCCAGGCCACGGAAGCCGAGGAACCCGGCGCTGCCCTTGACGGAGTGGGTGGCCCTGAACAGCGGGTCGATCCCGCCGGTGCCTTGTGACTTGCCATCCGATTCCAGGGCCAGCAGCCCCTCCGACAGGGCGGCCAGGTGCTCCCTGGCTTCGGCCACGAATTCCTGGAGCAGGGCCGGATCGATCTGGGGCAGACTGGAGGCGGGCAGGGGGTCCGGAATAGTAGGCTGTGCCGCCGGTACCACCGGTGGGGGTGGGGCCTTGCCTGTGGCGCACGCCTTTAATTTGTCCATCAGTTCCCCGTCGTTCGGGGAACCGGATTTTTCGCTTTCGGGCAGGCCCTCGATCCGGGCCTGCAGGCGGTCGGCCACCTTCAGCAGCAAATCGGTGACCTGGGGCGAGGGGGCCACGGATCCCTTGCGCATCGCGTCGAGCAGGGTTTCGGTGGCGTGGGCCAGATGCTCCAGGTGCTGCAGGCCCAGAAAGCCGGCGCTGCCTTTGATGGAGTGCATGGCGCGGAACAACGGGTTGATGCTGGCCTGGAACTGGTCCTCGGGCAAGTTTTCCAGGGTCAACAAACCATCCATCAGCGCGGAAAGATGCTCCCGCGCCTCGGCAATGAATTCAGCAAGGATTGCCGGATCTTCCATACCCACGCTCAGGAGAAAATGGTCAACCTGAATATTATGGTTAATCTCCAAGGGGTTTGCGGTGGATTGGCCGGAACTTTAGGGAAAGTCCCGTGGAAATTCTGTTGAGGGGGCCAATTGTGACGATTAGGCCCGGTAAACTGGGGATATGGTGTACCTTTGGGTCTTGGTGACTGCGTTGCCGTTTCAAACCAGCCCCGGCATTTTTTGCCCTGGGGAAGACTGGAATGCGTTGCCTGCGCGGACGCGGGGGTTTGTGCGGGATTTGCGGAATCTGCGCCTGGCGGGGCTTGGATCGGAAAAGCTGCCTGGTGGAAGCGGTGCGAGGCGAGCCTACGAGCAGGCGCTTGGCCTGTTGCCCGATCGGGGCTCAAGGAAAAACGCCGGACCTTGGGCGGACGAGGCGGCTCTGCGACTTCGACTGGGGGATTTGTCCGGCGCCGAGGATAGTGCGCGGACAGGCCTTTCCCTGTATCCCCGGGATAGCCGGCTCGCCTTGATGGTGGCACTTGCCGCGCACGCGCGCGAGGACTGGCCGGGGGCCGAACGGGCCCTTGGGGCGGCGATCGCCCTGGCACCGGATTCTGAATGGAAAAAGAAACGGTTGGATCACCTGGCCTGGGTGCGGGGCAGGGCCGGTGGACCTGGACCCTGGATCCGGCAGGTGGCGGACCGGTGGAAGGGGCCCGATGGATTGGCGAGCGCGCAGGAAATCTGCCTCCTGGTTCCAACGGATGCCCTGGCACCCGTCCTTGCGGCCTGCCGAGCGAGGGACGCCGGGGACCGCCATGGCGCGCTGACCCTTGTGGAAGGGGTGACCGGGGAATCTGGGATTCGTCACGCGCTGGTCACCACCCTGCGGGCTGAACTGGCCGGGGAGGTTGCCCGTGAAACGGCGGGCGGCAAGGCACCCGGGCACCCCGCCGGCCTGTACCGTTCCGACGCCCCCTTCGCGCCCAGGGAGACCGAGGTGGTGCTGCCGGCGGAACGGGACGGGGCGCAACCGCTGCCGTGGGCTCTGCTGGGGCAGAGCCGCCACCGGGGCGGGGTGATGCGGCACAGCCCATTATTGGAAAAAACAGATGGAAAAATAATAGAGATCTCCGGTACCACCCATTTTTTGGGAGACGAGCCGCCCGACGGGCCGGTTGTGCTGGTGGAGCTTCCCTACGGTTGCTGGCATTGCGACATGCCGGGCCTGCCCGGCTTGCTGGACCTGCGGATGGCGGACGGGGAGAGCCTGATGCCCTCGAGGGAGCCTGTCCGCCTGCGCGGCCGGTTGCGGGTCAACCGCGACAATCCCGAGGATTACCTGTTCCGGCTGGAGGAGGCGAGGGTGGCGGCGGAATGATCATCCCGCGTCCGCCAGCGCCGCCGCCCGGTCGAGCGCGCGCATTTTATCAGATAAAAGACCGTCTAATTGTTCCTCACGGATCTTCCGGAGGACCCTGCCCATGACTGGCCCGGGGCGGATGCCGATGGCCTGCAGGTCGGCGCCATCGATCAGCGGGGCCGGGGCCAGTTCGTTGATGTGCCTGCCACGCAGGACCTCGGCCGCCTCATCGAGGCCGGGTGCGGGCAACCCCCGCCCCCCCAGGCGGGCCCGGGAGCAGGTGAACAGGTCGAGGACCCAGGGGTGGGCGAGGATCGGGTAGAGGCGATGGTTGGGTAGGCTCGTACCTTGCTCCAGCACGGTCTCGTTCTCGAGCAGCCAGTGGAGACGGTCCTTTTCCTCGTTGGACAGCTTGAGGCGTTTGGCCACGGCGATCGCCTTGCCCGGGGGTTGGCCGGTCAGGACGGAGGCGAGGGCCGACTCGAAGGAGACGCCGGCTGGAAGGTTTGACAGGATGCGGAGCACCAGCGACAGGTGGTCGGGTTGGTGGGCGGCCTGTTGGGCCATCTCGGGTAGGACCAGTTCCAGGAGGCCGTGCGACTCGAGCAGGCGGACCGCCGTGGCGCGGTTTGGATGGCGCAGCATTTTCCGCAGCTCGTCGGCCACCCGCTCGGCGCTGACCACGGCGATGGCGCTGGCGTGACGCTTGATGGCGGCGGCGGTGGCCGGATCCATTGACAGGTCGAACCGGGCGGCCATGCGCACGGCCCGGGCCAGACGGAGGCGGTCCTCCTCGAACCGCTTTTCGGGATCTCCGATGGCGCGGAGCACGCCCGCGCGCAAGTCGTCCCGGCCGCCGACATGATCGAGCACCTCGCCTGTGAGCGGGTTCAGGAACATGCCGTTGATGGTGAAATCCCGCCGCAGTGCGTCCTCGCGGGCCGACCCGAAGGTGACGGTGAGGGGCCTGCGGCCGTCGGCGTAGTCGCCATCGGTCCGGAAGGTGGCCACCTGCACCTTGAGCGGGCCCTTCCGTCCCGGGGGGCCGAGCACCTCGATGACGCCGAAACTGGCACCCACCGCGATGGAGCGGCGGAACAGGGCGCGGACCTGGTCGGGCGTGGCGGAGGAAGCGACATCGTAGTCGTCGGGTTCGAGACCGAGCAACTCGTCGCGCACGCAGCCACCGGCGAACAACGCCTCGTGCCCGGCGCCTGTCAGCCTGCGCACCACCTCGGTGGCGAATTCCCTCTCGCCCGGTTCAGCCATTCCCGTGTTCCCCGGCCCGCGAATCAACGCTGCTGCAGTTTATCAAGGGGCTGCCCCTTCTGGTAAAATGCCTGGATACCAGGCTGGAGAGAACCATGACCACCTTTGTCCATGCAGCCACCCTGTTTTTGGCGATTTTCCAGGCTGATTCGGGTCTGGCCCCCGGCGAAAGGCCGGGGCCCTACAGCTTCGTGGTGAGCCAGGGGGAGAAGCGTGGCCAGTTGCACTGTTTCGTGTGCGAGGCCGAGGACCGCGTGATGGCCATTGTTTTCACGCGGGAAACCACGCCCCAGGCTGGCAAATTGGCCGCGCGGCTGGATGAGGTGCTGCTGGCACATCCCCAGGGCAAACCCAGCGGCTGGGTGACCTTGCTGGCCGCCGAGGGGACCGGTGCGGATGCCAAGGCTCTCGACTGGGCGAGGCGGCACAAGCTACGGACCATGGCCGTTGGATATTTTGAGGACACCGTGGGGCCGCCATCCTATCGGCTGGGGGCGGATGCCGCCGTGACGGTGCTGCTGGCCAAGGACCGGAAGGTGGCGCATCGGCATGTATTCGGTCCGGCCGGCCCGGATGAGGCCGCCATTGCGACCATTGCCAACCAATTGACGGCGCTGGTGAGCCCGGTCAAAACCCCCGCCAACGGAGCGAAGTGAACCATGCTGGACCTGACCGGCCACCGCAAGGACTACGCCGCGCGCGGCCTTGGCGAGGATGAAGCGGGCGCGGATCCCCTGCACCTGTTTGAGGGCTGGCTGCGTGAGGCGCTGGCCAGCGAACAGCCCGAGCCGTACGCGATGACGCTGGCCACGGCCACAGCGGACGGCAAACCATCGGCCCGTATCGTGCTGCTGCGTAATTTCGATGTCAGGGGTCTGATTTTCTTCACCAATTACCGGAGCCGGAAGGGGATTGAGCTGGAGGCCAACCCGCGAGGTGCCCTGGTGTTCTACTGGCCCGAGGTGGAGCGGCAGATCCGGGTGGAGGGGACCGTGACCCGCATCTCCGATGCCGAGTCGGACGATTACCACGCGAAACGGCCGTTGAACAGCCGGCTGAGTTCGGTGGCATCGCCGCAAAGCGAGGTCACCGCGAGCCGTGAGGCTCTGGAGGCGCTGGTCGCGGCTCTGGGCCGACAATATCCGGATGGGCCGCCGCGGCCGCCCCATTGGGGCGGTTATCGCCTGCAGCCATCGGAGTTTGAGTTCTGGCAGGGCAGGCCCAGCCGCCTGCACGACCGGATTCGTTTCAGCCTGCGTGAAGGCTGCTGGATCAGGGAACGACTGGCTCCCTGATGCAGGGATCGCCGGCCTGTCAGGCCGCGCTGGCGAACGAGGATGCACCGGACGGCCAGGGGGCGATGTCCACCAGCGGCACCAAGCCCAGTTCGACCGCGACTGCGGCCACCTTTTCCTGCAAGTCGGCCTTGGCGTTGTCCGCCTGGATGCCGCCCCAGCCGGGCAGCCAGGTGCGCACCCGCAGGCAGGGTGGCTTGCCGCCCTCCGCCTGGACCACATCCACCTTGGCGAGGGACTTCATGGCGGGCATCATCTCGCGGCAGATGGCCTGAACCCGCTGGGTCAGGATCTCGCGTGTCACATCGTCGGGCAGTTCCAGGACCGGGATCATGAGGCGGGCGTAATTCCGGTTGCGGCGGCCCAGGTTTTCCACGGAGCCGCCAGCCAGCACGCTGTTGGGGAGCACCAAGAGCGTGCCCGTGTCGGTCCGGATACGGGTGGAGCGGAAGCCCACCACCTCCACGACTCCCTTGTACTTCTCGATGATGATGCGGTCGCCGATCTTGAACGGCCCCTCGCTGATCAGCAGCAGGGTGCCGAAGAAGTGCTTGATGGCATCCTGGGCGGCGAGCGACACGGCCAAGCCGACGATGCCCATGCCTGCGAGGATCTGGGTAAGCAGGTCCGGGTTGCCCAGCAGGCTGATCAGCCAGTAGCCGAAGAAGAAGACCAGGATGGTCTTCAGAACCAGGGTGAGGGTAGGGGCCATCAGGTCGCGCAGGCTGGCCCGCTCGGCCTTTCCCGGGCGATTGTTGTAGATCTCCAGGCCCAAATCGATGAGGTTGTGGCCGGCCCAGAAGGCCAGCAATAGCCAGCAGGTGAGGGTGACCGGCAGGAACGCCTTCATGAAAGGCAGTGGCAGGTCCAGCGCGTCGATGAACAGCAGCATCAGGCCGTAGGCCGCCAGCCACTGGATGGGCCGGGTGCGGACTGCCAGCATGGTTTCCGCGCCGGGGCCCCGGGCACCGAGGAAAAACGGCCGAATGGAGAGGCGAACGGCCACCGAAACCACCAGACCCACCAGCCAACTGACCACCAGGCCCAGGCCCAGGCCGAGCCATTGCCAATCAATCAGGCCCAGATGCCTTTTGCGCAAGCCGGGCGGGATACGCAGGTGAATCCACACCGAGGGGGATTTCCAGAAATCCGGTCCCTCGCGGAACCAGAAGGAATCGGCCACCTCGGGCACGGGTGGCTCGTTGATGGCGGCCGGGAACAGGTCCTCGATGCTTTTGAGGGTTTCGGGCGTGAACAGCCAGCGATCTTTATGTGGATCGTTTTCTCGCTTGCCCACCTGGATCATGTCGCCCGTCGACGTGCGGAACACAAGCCACCTGCGGCCATCCGCCTGCCCGGGGACCTCCTGGGGGAGGATGTATTTGTTGCGATCGAGCACATAGCGCAGCTTCCAGGCGAGACGGGGCCCCAGCGAGGAGCGCGCGGCGGCGGGAATTTCGGACATGTCGAGCGCCTCGACGGCCTTGTCGATGTCGCCCTTGAACAGGGCCCAGGAAAAGGTGCCATAGGTTTCACGGGCCGACAGGAAATCGTGCAGCCGGTCACGGGCGTTCCGTTGGGAGGGCGTGAGGCGGTTGTACATTTCGCGCAGGCGGAGCAAGGTGTCCTGGTCGAACCGCCACGAGTTGTCCTTCATTCGCCGGAGCGTGAGGGCAAGGTCAGGGGCGCCCCGGAGTGTCTGGGGCTCGTCGTTGGCGATGTCGGACAGGATGTTGATGTTGAAATCGATAGAGCGCAGGATGGCCTCGATCATCAGGGCCGCCTGGGTTCCGGGCATTTTCCGGCCTAGCTGATCCTCCAGGGGGGCCAGGTCCATCGAGGCGTGCAGGTTCTCGCGTACCTCGGGGCGGACCCTCAACTCCTCGCACAATTTGAGGAAGGTAACGACCGCGGCGCGGGGAGTCTGGCGTCCCACCAAGGGATCGAAGTTGGCCGAGCCGGTGACCGGGGCCATGACCGATTTGCCGGTGCGCTTGGATTCCTTCTCGGCCTTGGCGCCAATCTCCTTGAGCACGGTGGAATCAAGCGCGAGGCCAAGCCGTTTCCAGCGCGGGTCGGGTTCGGTCTGGTTGAGCCGGAAGTAGTTGACCAGTTTGGGCAGCCCCTCGAGTGTGGATCGGCTGACCTTCCAGGCGAGCTTGCCATCGGGCAACGCCACCCGCTCGAGGGAGACCTGGCCGCCCGGGATCACGCGCCAGCAGTAGGAAGTACCGCTGGATTCACCGGGCAATTCGGCGCAGTAGATGAACCCCAACCGCTGCACCACAAACGCCAGATCCCTTGCGTAAAGCGGACCCTTGATATCCCACATCTGGGGACTGTGGCCGGAGTTGTCCAGACAGGTGGCGGCGGCGCCGAATTCCCCACGGGCGACCGCCTGGCGGAAGTTCCTGAAAGTGGCCTCGGGGCTGCGGAAAGACTCGAGGAATTGCTTTTCGCCCGCTCCCTCGGCTCGGGCCTTGGATTTGAGGGCCCGGCGCATCTCGGGCACCCTTTGAACCGTTTCGCTGCTGAATTTCCACTGGCCGTCCAGGCCCCTGTGCAGGGCGATGCGGAATCCTTCCTCCTGGACGATGACAATCTCTTCCTGGGCGGAAACCTCGGGGGCGGCAACCAGCGCCACGCCGAAATGGTTCAGGATCTCACCGAGATGAACAGCGGCAAGGTCCAAGGTGGTGATGTTTTCCGAAAATAAACGGGTATCCAGACAGTTGACAGCCTCTTGGATCAGTTCAGGCTTGTAGTCGAGTCCCTCGATGCAGAAGTAGAAAGTTTCGAGCAGGCGACGAGGTGAGTCCTTTCGCAGCAGGGGGTCTGGCAGGGAAGGATTGGCGGCGGGAGCCGGCGTGGCGGATGCCTGGGGTGCTACCAAAGGGGCCGGTGCGATTGCCGGGGGCGCAGGCGGCTGGCCAAAAGCCACCGAACCCAACAGGGCGCAGGCGGGCAGCAACATCAAAAGCCGGCTGGGCACTAGCTTGGGCTTCATGACGCAATCCTTTGCGTGGCATAAACTTCCGGCGGGATTGGGCCGGATCTGATTTCCGTGGGCCATGAAAAAAGCCCCTTGGTCATAACCAAGGGGCTTCCCATAGGCGCAATGGAATGTTCCGGTCAACCCGACCTGACGGTCAGGAGGCCGTCTTGGCCTAGCAGGGTTTCTTCTCCCCCGGTTTCTGGTCTGCTGGTTTGGCTTCGGCGGGTTTTTTGTCCTCGGGTTTGGGCTCTCCCTCCGGTTTTTTCTCGCCTTCAGGCTTCTTTTCGCCTTCGGGGGGTTGCTCTCCTTCCGGCGGGGGAGGAGGGGCGGGTTTTGCGAAGGTAAACACACCCTGGGGTGTGGCCAGATCGAGCTTGCCCGGCTCGGTTTGCTTGGCGGTGAAGGGTGCCATGCCCGCGGCGCCGAACTGGTGCAAAATCGCCTCGTCGTCACCCTTGCCCAACGCCAGCAAGTGGAAGACCCGGGGTTTGCCCATCGCATCGGTGGTGTTGCCCACCTGGACCGCAACCAGGGCCAAGCCGCGGTCGAGGGCCAGCACCTGCAACTTGGTGGCGGAGGCAACCTGCTCGGCAGTGATGCCTTCGGGCAGCGTGGGGAGGTTGTCAATCTTCTCGCAAGAATAAAGATCCTTGGTGAGGAAGATCTTGGGGGGGACGGCAGCGGCCGGTGCGTCGCCCACCCGGGTGATGACGGCGGTTTCATCCACATTCTCCGGAATGCCGTTTTCCGCCTGCTTCAGGTTGGCGGTGTATTTGAAACCCGCACCTTCGGCGACCAAGGCCTGTTTTGAGACATCCTCGCCGGGATTGCGGCTGGATTCGATGATCTCCAGTTTGCCGCCGGTCAGGTTCAACAGCAGGTCGGTGGTGGTTTTTCGGTCCTTGCCGCCGGTCGCATCCCGGAGCACGAGGAACGGGCCCACCTTCTGGACCAGCCACTCGCCTTCCTTTTTCTGCGGGGGCGCGCCCTGCTTGCGGATCTCCGTGGAAACCTTGTAGCGGCCCGGATTCACAAGCGGGGCGACCGCGATGGGGGCGGGCTTGGGGGTGGTGTCCTTGCCGGCGGAGGGGGCGGGTTTGGGAGCCGGCGCGGCGCTGACCAACTCGCCGGTTGAACCGATGGCCGGGGCGATCTCATCGATGTTTCCGACCGATTCCCCACCAGCCATGGTGCAAAGCGCCAGGAAGGTGGCCGGCGGGATGGTCGCCGGGAGGAAGCGAACCTTGCCATCGGCCATGATGGCGTAGGTGCCCCTTTCCTTGGCCTTGGTTTTCGGGTTGAACACCGAGGGGGACAGGAAAGACTCAATGGGGTTGCCGTCCACCGGCACGCCCCGGACGGAGCTGCCGCCGCCGGCGATCCAGGGGCCCTGCGTGCTGGAGGGAACCATCAGCACCGCGATGGTGTTGGCCGGCCCGTCGGTGATCTCCTTCAACTGGGTGGTCCGGTCGTAGCCGAACACGCCCAGCTTGGGAAGGTTGGCCGGATTGTTGGGCAGGTTGGGACTGTCGAGGCCGACGCCAGCCACACCCACAAAGTGCGAGGCGCCCAGCGTGTCACCCACACTCGTCCATTGCACGCGGGAGGAACCGGTGGCATCGACCGTGTTCACAAACCCGGGGATGTGCAGGGAGGCCAGAGCCAGGTTGCGCGGTTCGCGCCAGGAGGAAGGTTTGGCCAGAAGCGGTTCCACCTGCGGACCCAGATTGGAACCGGGCAGCAAGGGGATCATCTGCACCAACCAGGAGCAGCGGAGATCAGGCCGGTCGGCACCTGGCAGTGCCCCGGCGGGGAATGCCTTGGCCTGCGCCGTGTAGTCGTTGAGTGCCTTGGCAAGGTCATGGATGCCGTTGTAAGGGACATAGGATTCGGCCTGGCCGCGTGCCTGCGCCACGGAGGAACGCAGCGCCTCCATCACGGATTCGTAGATGGGGCCAGTCAGCCCCTTCAAGTCGATGGTGGTGATGGTGGCTGAGGAAAGAACCGAACCGTGGATGGAGCCGTTGACGTCAGAGGGACCGGCTGCAGCCGCGGGAGCGGCGCCACCAATTCCCCCTGCTCCACCGGGCGCGCCGGGGCCGCCCGCCAATCCGCCTTCGCCATCACCGGCCGCGGCGCCGCCGCCCATGCCGGGGCGACCGCCCATTCCAGGCATGCCGGCTGGTCCAGGGCCGCCGCCCATCCCGGGCATACCGCCACCCATTCCGGGCATACCGCCCATCATTCCACCCATTCCGGGCATACCGCCCATCATCCCGCCCATGCCAGGCATGCCTCCGGTGGCACCAGAACCGCCAGCGCCTGATTGAGCGATGGAAGTGGCCAGCTTGAGAGCTTTGTCACCTTCGCCACCCAAACGGGAAAGGGCCACCTTCAGGCCGGCAACCAGCCATGGGTACCCTTGGGCGCTGAAGGATTTGAATTGCTGGCTATCCATTCCCAGATAAATCGCGGCCTTGAGAGCATCAGGCTTGAAGTCGAGCAGGCTGACCGCGACACGGAACGATTCGGCGGCGGCCCCCGAAGGCACAGTGACCCCCAGGATGGCAGCATCCGTGTTCAGGATGGGCTTGAGGGTGCCCTCGATGGAGGTGGCCAGATTCGGGTTTTTCAGGAAGCGGCCATCCACATAGAAGGTCGCCAACGCCCCGGGATTTTCCTTGTCCAAGGCCTGCAGTGCTTCTTGCATCGGCTTGGCCAGGTTGAGGAACTTGTTGGGGGGAGTGGGAGGGGCAGCACCGGCGGCCGCGGCCCCACCGGGGCCTCCCATCATGCCCGCCATGCCCGGCATGCCGGGTTGGCCCATGCCGGCCATGCCGGGGTACATGGGGGACCCACCCTCGCCGCCTCCACCCGGAGGCATGGGAGGACCGCCCGGCCCTCCGCCCGAGGGCATCTTGTTGAAACCGCCGGGGCTGGGGGCTGCCGGGGCACCGGCGCCTCCCGGGCCCGCCGGAGCGCCTCCCTCGGCGGGAGCGCCAAGAACTGGTGGCGGGGTCACCTCGGCCAGACGCTTGAGTTTGGCCAAATCCGACTGGGCGTAGGTTTTCAGACGATCCAGATCGCCCATGACCAGGTTGGTCTCGTCGACCTGGAAAAGGCCGAGGGGGGCGGTGGGCCGGCCGCCGGAGCGCAGCAAGTTGACCATGCGGGCGAAGACGCTGGTGCTGGCATCCACCTCGCGGGGGATGAGGTAGACCGTCGCACCCTGGTTGTCTGCGCCGCCGGCAACGGGCTGGGGCTGGGCGTTGAGCCGCTTGGCGACATCCTCGGCGTTGGCCGGTTGCTCCAGACGGAAGACCGCGAGGTTCCAGGGGCGGTCGAGATTCATGCCGACTGCGATTTGCTTGATATTTTCGGGGCCAAAACCCCAAGTGGCCTCGATGCCCGCCGGGTCGAGAGTTCCCGGTGCCTGCAGCAGGAGGCTACCCAGCGAGGTGGCCCGGGCCTTGTCCAGTTGCAGTCGGAAAACCGCCTGCGAATCGGCGGGGAGGAGGTTGGACGCATCGGGGCCCGTTTCCTCGGCCACGAAATTCACGCCGGGCGCAGCGGGAGCAGGGCCTTCGCCTCCGGCACCCGGGGCTCCGGGTGCAGCGCCCGCACCGGCGATGCCGCCGGGCACTTCGCCACCGGGGGTTCCGGGGGCACCGGGTTGCATCATCCCACCGGGGGCACCTGGCATCATGCCCCCTGGAGCGCCAGGGGGCCCTCCGGTTCCACCGCCACCGGGGGCAGAGGCATTTGCAGTGGGGCCTCCTCCGCCACCGGATGGCTTGGAGGGGGAATCTCCACCCGACATCAGGAAATAAATTCCGCCGCTGATCAGGCCCAGAAGGGCCACGGCACCCACGGCGATACCCGCTATGAGCGGAGTGTTGCCCCCCTGCTTTTTCTTGCGGGGGGCATCCTCCTCCTCATCGCCTTCCTCGTCGTCCAGCTCCTCGTCTTCGTCCTGGGCCTTGGGGTCCAGAACGGTGAAGCGGAACTTGCACTTGGGGCAATCAGTTTTCTTGCCGGCCAACTTGGAATCAAGGAGGACTAAGTCCCCGCAACTGGGGCATTCCTGACGGAAGCTGGCCATGGCGTGTCTCCGCAATAACGGGCCGCAAAAGGGTCCAACCGATCGGCCCAGAGAAAGGCGCTAAACCAACAACGCCGGCCGAACAGAAGGCGTTGGATACATCCTAAACCAACCCGGGTACCGGGCGCAAAGGCAGACCAAGACAAGGCTTGGGAAAAGGGTAGCCCTTCCTGGCCCCAGGCCGGTGCGGTCGGGATTGCGATGGTCTGCGGCCTGTTTCAGGCGGATAATGACCGGAAGTGCCTAGCCAAATCCCGGGGGACACGCATGCTCCGCAAGCAGGGTAGATATCAAAACTTGATGCTGGTGGCGGCTATCACCATCGGGTTGTCCGCCCTGGCGTTTCTGCTCCTAAAGGGTGGCCGGGCCTTGACTTCGGGCGGATTCCCGTTGGAAATCGCCTTCCCGGCGGTCCGGGGTTTGGAGGTGGGGGCCAGGGTCCGGGTGCTGGGGGTTCAAGCCGGGGAGGTGACGCGGATCGAATTGGAAAAGGGTCAAGTGCTGGTGGGGGCACGGCTGGAGGAGCGGTTCCGCCCCCTTCTGAAAACGGATGCCCGCCCCCGGATCATTTCGGAGGGGCTGGTGGGGGGACAAACGCTGGAAATCCACCCGGGCATCGGCAGCCAGATTCTGGAACCCGGGGAACGATTGCAGGGGGCTGCCCCGCCCGACTGGGAGAAGGGGTTGGAACAGTTGGCGGAACTGGGGCCCAAATTGGGTGGGCGGTTGGAGGAAACCTTGCAAAGCCTCGACAAGCTGACCCAGTCGGCCCGCAAGACTTTGGACGGCGTGAACGCCGGGCAAGGATCCTTGGGTAAATTGGCCACAGACAACAGGTTGTACGAGCAGATGGTGCGTTTGACCCAGCAGGGGCAGGACGCCCTGCGGGCGGTCACGCGCGATGCGGAGGCAATGCAATCGGTACCCGGGTTCAGTAGTTTGGTTCGGGATCCGGAGCGGGCCCTGATCCGTCCGGACTGCAAGGCGCGCTCCTGGTCTTTTGCCGCAGCCGACCTGTTTGATCCGGGAACGGCGTTGTTGACCGCCCAGGGAAGGCAAAAACTTCAGGCTGCGGGCAAGGAATGTGCCCGGGAAACAAAGGCCGGGTCGGAAATCGTGGTTGCCAGCTACGGTATGCCAGCCGAGGGGTCCGGCGTTCCGGGCAGGGTTTTGACGGAGCGGCAGGCCGAGGCGGTGGCGGAACATTTGAAATCGGCTTTCACCGTGCAGAAAACCGGTTGGCTAAGCTGGCGGCGGGTGACTTCCCTGGGAATGGGCGACCAACCGCCTCCCGGCGGTAAACCGCCGCTGGAGCCGCCCCCCCGGGTGGAAATATGGCTGTTTGTGCCCGCTCCATGACCATGGCACGCACAGACGGGGAAAAACTGGCGATCCTGTACCATCTGGGCCGGATGACCTGGCCTGATTTGCGGCTTTCCCCAGCCGAGTTTGACCGGCAGGTCGCTCGTTCGCTGGAGGTGGGCGGAATTCGGCAGGGTGAGCCGGTTTCCGCCGGTTCCTGGATGGACCGGTTGCGCCTGCGCGATTGGTGGCTGGCGGCCGCATGCCTGCAGAGGGAAGACCCTGTCTGCCGGGAAAAAGCCTGGACCCGCCTGGTTGCAGGGACTGTTCCGGTGACGGGCCGACTGCTGACAGACAGCCTCATGGAAAAAGCGAGGCAGATCCATGGCAGGGACGAGGAGGCCCGCGAACGGGCCGTCAGCGGCTTTTGGGGTTTGCTGCTGGCGGGGAATGCGGAAACGGGTAGTGGACCGCTCTACCGGTACGACGGGACCAGCCCGTTGATCCCCTGGATTCTGACGGTTTTCCACAACCATCTTGTGGATGAAACGCGCAAACGCCCACGGCAACACGGGGAAATACCGCCAGAAACGGCTATTCCGGAACGGTTGGAACTGCCCGAAGCGGTGGCCCGCCGATTTGTGGACCGGGCCGAGGGTTGGCTGGCCTCCCTGAGCGAAGGCGAGGTGTTTACCCTGGCGCTTGTTTGGTGCCACGGGTTGACCCAGCGGCAGGTGGCCGAGGTGCTGGGCAAGCACGAATCGAATGTCTCACGGGACCTGCGCCGCATGCGGGACTCATTCCGGGCGATGACCAAGGAATTGACCGACGGGGACGAGACGGAGGGCGATCTGGACCAGGATGAGGTGTGGCAGGCCTGTCTGACACGGGAAATGGGTCAGGTTCTTGCGGCGAATTCACGGTTGCGGGCGATTCCCTTCGCAAAGGCGGACTCCGAAGCCGGGAACGGCCGATTTTGACGCCGGGGAGAAGGGGAAAACCGGCAGAAAAAGCCGATTGGACGGCTGGGGGAGTCCTGCACCGGGAAAGGTTGTAAAAATAAGGGAGCAGGCCACCCGGGCCAGATGGAAACCATCTGGAGGCCATTGCCCATACGATTCACATCCTGATCAGGGAGAGAGTCAGACCATGACCGCCAGCAGGGACGCCGAGGCCCCACTCCCGGGAGTGGTGGGATCCGGCGCGGCCATGGCCGAGGTGTCGCGTCTGGTGCGTTGCGTGGCCCCCACGCAGGCCACCGTCCTGGTGGTGGGTGAGACCGGCACCGGCAAGGAATTGGTGGCGCGTTCGGTCCACCAGCTTTCCCAGCGGTCGGACGGTCCCTATGTGCGGGTGAACTGCGGGGCGCTGAATGAGAGCTTGCTGGAAAGCGAGCTGTTCGGCCATGTGAAGGGCGCGTTCACCGGCGCCATTGAGAACAAGACCGGCAGGTTCGAGGCCGCGCATGGCGGGACAATCTTCCTGGACGAGATCTCCAGCATGTCGGCAAAGCTGCAGGTGAAGCTGCTGCGGGTGCTCCAGGAGAACGAGTTCGAACGCGTCGGCGAAAGCCGGACGATCCGCGTGGACGCGCGTGTGGTGGCCGCCTCGAACCAGTTGCTGGAGGACGAAGTGGAGGCGGGGCGGTTCCGCGACGACCTTTATTACCGCTTGAATGTGGTTCCCATCTACCTGCCGCCGCTGCGGGAGCGGCGGGAAGACATCATCACCCTGGCCAAATTCTTCGTGGAGAAGCACGCGCAGGCCAACCGTCTGCCGGCCCCCGGATGGACCCGGGCGATGGAGGAGGCGCTGCTGCGGCACGATTGGCCGGGCAACGTGCGCGAGCTTGAAAACTACATGGCGCGGGTGGTGGTGCTGTGCCGGGGCGGGGAGGGTGACCCCAACCGGGTGTCGCCGCCCGGGCGCGGGGAGCGGCGCTTCAAGCCGGCGGCGGGTGCCCGGGGTCGCGGGGACATCGCCGGCCTGAGCCGGCAACTGGTGCGCCTGGGGATAGAGACGCTGCCCGAGGGCACGCTGCACGAGCGGCTGGTGGGCGGCCTGGAAAGGGAACTGATCGACCAGGTGCTGGCCGATTGCGAGCAGGTGCAGACCAAGGCCGCTCAGCGGCTGGGGATCAACCGGAACACGCTGCACAAGAAGGTGACCGACCCTGGCAGGGCGGAAGAATAAAGGTTATTACAGGTCCGAAATAAGTTTTTGGCTCTGTCAGCCGGCCTGCCGCTCCTGGTACTTGTTCAGCTTGTTGTACATCGTCTTCACGCTGATGTTCAGCTCGTTGGCGGCGGCGGTCTTGCTGCCGTTGTGGCGTTTCAGCGCCTCGAGGATGCATTCCATCTCGATCTCCTCGAGCGTGCGGGGGATGGAGGCCAGGGGCTGGGGCGGCGCGCCGAAGGGAGCCTGGGGGGCGGGTTGACCAGGGTGCATTGAGGCGGGCGCGGTTTCGGGGAATCCGAAGCCGGCCGGAAACCCCTGCGACGGGGCCTGGGGGTAGCCCTGGGGGAACGCCGGGGCGGCGGGCTGCGGCATGTAGCCCGCCGAGGTGTAGCCGGGGGGTTGCATGCGCCCCTGGGGTGGTGCCGCCGGCACCCGCACGCTGGTGGGGAAGTGCTCGGGTTCGAGCATGCCGCCCGCGGACAGGATGAAGGCGTGCTCCATGGCGTTGGCCATCTCGCGCACATTGCCCGGCCACGGGTGGTTCAGCAGCATGTCCATCGCCTGGCGGGAAATGCCCTGGGTGAGGGTCTCCAGCGGCCTGCGGGCGGCCCGGGCCAGCAGGTGCCCGGCCAGGAGGGGGATGTCCTCGCGCCGCTCGCGGAGCGGGGGCATCCGGATCTCGAAGGTGTTGACGCGGAAGAACAGGTCCTCGCGGAAATGCCCCTCGGCCACCATGGCGCGCAGGTCGCGGTTGGTGGCGCAGAGCACCCGAACATCGGTCCCGATGGGACTGGTCTCGCCAAGCCTACGGATCTCGCCCGATTCGAGGAAACGCAGCAGCTTCACCTGGATGTTGCGGTTCAGCTCGCCCAGTTCGTCCAGGAACAGGGTGCCGGTGTTGGCCACCTCGAACAGGCCCTTGTGGTCACGGTCGGCCCCGGTGAAGGCGCCACGCTTGTGGCCGAACAGCTCGCTCTCCACCAGGTTCTCGGCCAAGGCGCCGCAGTTGACGGGCACAAAGGGGTTCTTGGCGCGAAGGCTTTGCATCCACAGGGTGCGGGCGGCCAGTTCCTTGCCGGTGCCGGTCTCCCCGGTGATGAGCACGGTGGACTCGGTGGGGGCGACAGTGGCGATGAGGCGCTGCACCGACCGCATGGCGGAGGAGTCACCCACCAGGATGCTGGGCCCTTCCACCGCCTGGAGGCGGGTCTGCAGCGCCAGGTTGGCGTTCTTCAGGTCGCGCTTCTCGGAGATCTTCATCAGAATGGCTTCGATCTCGGCCATCTTCGCGGGCTTGGTGATGTAGTCGAACGCGCCCAGGCGAACCGCCTCGATGGCGGTCTCCATGCTGGCATGGCCGGTCATCATGACCGCCTCGGTGTCGGGGGAGAGCCTCTTGAGCTGCTCGAGCACCTCGATGCCGCCGATGGAGGGCATGCGCAGGTCGAGGATCGCCGCGTCGAAACGGTTGGTTTCGAGGGCCTTGAGGGCCAGGCGACCGTCGGCGAAGTCGGTGACCTCGTGGCCCATGCGGGTGAGCTCTGAGCGCATGATCTCGCGCAGGCCCCTCTCATCGTCGACGAACAAAATCCGCAATTTACCCATGCGTCACCTCGAGAATGATCCGGTCAGGCCGCCAGGCGGGGGCCCTTGAAATTCTGGTTGTCGGGCCCACCACCCTGGGCGGGGCCGCCCTCCAGGGCCTGGGGGGGCAGGCGCACCACGAAGCGGCTGCCCCTGCCCGGGCCGGCGCTGTCCGCCTCGATCTCGCCGCCGTGCTGCTGCACGATGCGGTGCGTGATGGTGAGGCCGAGACCGGTGCCCGATCCGGTGCGGTTGCGCGTGAAGAAGGGCTCGAAGATGTTGTCCAGGGTGGCCTGGTCCATGCCGCAGCCGGTGTCCTCGAACACGATGCGGGCCATGCCGCGCTCGGCGCCCATGCGGATGGTGAGCACCCCCCCGTCGTCCATGCTTTCCAGGCCGTTGACGACGAGGTTGAGGACCACCTGCTTGATCTCCTCGGGGTTGGTCCAGGCGGTGAGGCCGGCGGCTTCCCGGGTGTCGAGCTCCATCCGTTTGCCACGGCTGACCGGCAGATGCTGGGCGCTGTCTAGGACGGACTGGATGAGCTTGGGCAGGTCGGTCCGCTCGCGGGCCTTCTCGCCGCCGCGGCTGAAGGCGAGCAACTTATCGGTGATATTTTTGCAGCGGAACGCCTCTTCCTGGATCATGGCCAGGTAGCGTTGGAAGATCTCGGCGTCATCGGGCCCGGGGCCCTTGGCCTGCCGCTGACGGAGGCGCGACTCGAGGGCCTCGGCGCAGAAGGCGATGCTGGCCAGTGGGTTGTTGATCTCGTGCGCCACGCCCGCGGCCAGGAAGCCCACGCTGGCCAGGCGCTCGCTGCGCACCAATTGGCGGCTCCGTTCGGCCACCTGCCGTTCCAGCCCGGTGGAGTGCTCCTGCAGGCGGGCCATCATGGCGTTGAAGGCGTTGGCCAGCTCCTCCATCTCGTCGCCGCTCTCCACCTTCACGCGCACATCCAGCGTGCCCTCGCCGATACGGGAAACCCCCTCGCGCAGGTCGCGGATGGGATGGAACACCCAGCCGTAGAAGGCGCGCATGAGGCCGGTCATCAGCAGCAGGCCCACGGTGCTCGCCGGCACGATGATCCACAGGCTGACCTGGTAATTGCGGCGGGAGACATTGATGTGGCGGTCGAGGTCCTCATGGATCTTGTCGCGCAGGTCCCGGCTGTCGCGGTCCAGTCGCTCGCAGATTCCCTGGGCGGCAAGGATGTAGGCGTCGCGGCCCGAGGGTTCGCCGGGGGTCTGCAGCCGGGGGGCGAGGAGGGTGCCCAGGGCGTTTTCCAGGGCCTGGAGATCCTTGCCCAGCGCGCCGGCCAGCTCGCGTTCCAGCACCAGGTCGCGGGGATCCGGGCTGGAGGCAGCCAGGTCATCCAGCTCCGTGGTGTATTCCATCAGGCGTGATTTGGCCTGGCTGAGGGGCTCGAGCAGGCGGTCGGGGGCGTCGGCCAGACGGGTCATGCTGCCGGGGCTGACCAAGCGTGCCAGGGCCCCGCGCAATTGCTCCGCCGACTTGAGTTCACCCAGCTTGCCGCGGACATCGTTGACGGTCTGGTAGTACGACCACAGGCCGCGGAGGGTTCCTGCCAGCACGAATCCCAGAACGCAGACCGTCAGGACCACGCCGAGGAGCAGCTTGTGCTGGATGCGCCATCCGCGAGCCACGCTGGACCTCCTTGTCCGCAGGCCGTTTTCCCGGGATTCGCAGCGCTTTTCGCATGCCGCGGCAGCCCGGTTTTCACCACAGGGGCAGAGCGTACCAGAGGCCGGATTGCCGGGAGGAGGTCAACTTTTTGAAAAAATTACCCGTTTCGGGAAGGTGGAACGGCGCAAGGTGAGGCTCTCGCATGGGTTGGGCCGGGCTGGGCCTTTTTTCACCCGTTTGCCGCGGCCCCGCCCGCCTTGGCACCCACGCGGTGCCTGGCGCACTGGTGTGGGTGTGGGAGTGCGGGGCGCCCAGCGTGGGGGCACTGCCCGTGCCCACGCACGGGGGGTGTGCCCGGCGGGCGCGGTGCGTGGGGAAAAAGCCCGGAAAAATGCGCTTTTTTTTGCGCAGCGGGTTGTTCTAGACTCTGCCCCGGCTGAAGGACTCCGCGACAATTTCACCCGGTGCGTGCGGGTGGTTTCGGTTTCCATCGGTCCCCTTGAACCAGCGGCGCCGGAACCGCCTGCTGGGGGCCAAGGATGGCCTAGTGGAGAGATGCCGCATGATGCCCCGCTTGCCGCGGGTGTTGGGGATATTTCGCCCCGATGCCCTGCCTCCGCCCGGAGGTCAAGGCTTCTTTTGCATGCAGTCGAGACAACACCCTGATGCGCTTCGAGATTCACGGTCCGACCGCCACGTGAGCAAGGAAAACGGTTTCAGTCGCAGGAGGCCCGAGCCGACCGGCTGAACCCGTAAAACCCAGAACCACAGCGCGACAGCGCCCGACGCAAGGAAGTGTCGGGCGAGGGACAAGCCGCCGGAAAGAAGAGGCCGGCAGCTTTTCCCGCAGGACCTCATTCCTCAACTCAAGGAAGCGATCCCAAAATGAGCCGATCCCCCGTTCTTTTCCGCGTCGATGCCGATCCCGAGCAGGGATACGAGCAAATCTCCCGTTGTCATGTTTTCGCCGCCGCCCTGCAGCGGCGTCGCCGCACGGCCTACTTTCTCTCCCGGTTGGACCCGGGCTCGATGATCCTGCCGCTGAAGCGCGGTGGCAACGAGTTCATGGAGGCCGAGTCCCCCATCGGGACGAAGGAGGATCTGGACGAGACGCTGCGTGAGATTCGTCGCCTGTCCCCCGCCGCGGTGGTGGTGGATTCGCCCAACGCCGACGAGGATTACCTGGGCCATTTGGCCAAGGCGGCCCCGCTGGTGGTGACCCTGGATCACCATGCCGCGCATCATTTCCCCAGTCGCCTGGTGGTGAACCCGCTGCTGGGGCCATCCCGCGAGGCGTATGACCACGGCGACCGGACCCAACTGCTGTTGGGTGAGCGCTACGCGCTGATCCGCAGTGAGATTCGACGGCTGCGCCCGTTGCGTTCCCAGGAACCGCAAACCCCTTTCCGGGTGGCGGTCGCCCTGTCGGAGCATGATCCCGAGGGTTTCACCGCCGAGGTGGTGAAACTGCTGCTGGAAACTCCCGGGGTTGAGAAGGTGGATGTGGTGGGTCGCGCCCATCACCGCGGCCTGGACACCCTGCGCGCCATGACCGAGGAAGGCGCGGGGGCCGGCAGGCTGGAGATCGCCACCGAGGCCAACGAGGTGGGCCAGAAACTGGTCCGCTGCCACGCGGCGATCACCAGCGGCACTGCTTGGTCGCTGGAACTGGCCTGCATCGGTGTGCCCCAGTTGCTGGTGGTGCAGGACGAGGCCTACTGGCCCACCGCCCGCCGACTGGAGGAGGAAGGCGCGGCCACCTGCGTGGGTTCCATGCAGAACCTGCAGCCGCAGAACTTCAAACAGGCGGTGGTGGATCTGCTGGCCGATCCCCTGGAGCGGCAAGCGATGGCCCGCTGCGGCCGCCAACTGATTGACGGTCGCGGTCCCGACCGCCTGATTCTGGCCTTGGAGGTGCTTCTGCATCCTTACCGCCAGATCCAGACTTTCGCCGAGGCGGCCTGACCGGCTTCGGGAGTTTTCCAATCAAACAAAAGGCCTGGCCCGCGAGGGTCAGGCCTTTTGTTGTTGGTGCCTTCGGCCCAAGCCTGGTTGGGCAAGTACCCTGGGCGGGCTACCCCTTGCCCCCGTCGCTTGCATGCAGGATGCTAGGCAGTCAGGAAAGTAAGTATTTCAAAACCCCCGGCAATTGCCCCAGGGAGACGCAACATGTTGAAGGCCATGGTGTTGGGGCTGGCGGCCGCCGTTTTGGGGGCCGACCCGTGGGTGGTTTATCCGGGCCAGGGTTCGGACAAACCCGGTTCCGGCAAGAAGGTGGTGCTGGTGAGCGGGGACGAGGAATACCGCTCGGAGGAGGCGTTGCCCCAGTTGGGGAGAATCCTGGCGAAACACCACGGGTTCAGCTGCGTGGTGCTGTTTGCGATTGATCCCAAGACCGGCGAGATCAACCCGAATGTGAACAACAACATCCCGGGGCTGGAGAACCTGAAAGACGCGGACCTGATGATCATCGCCACAAGGTTCCGCAACCTGCCGCCCGAGCAGATGGCGCACATTGATGAGTACCTGAAGAAAGGCAAGCCGGTGATCGGCTTGAGGACCGCCACCCACGCCTTCAACATGGATGGCAAACACCCCTACGCCCGGTACGGCAACGGCTACCCCGGCAACGGGGCCGAAAAGGCATGGGCCGACGGCGGCTTCGGCCGCATGGTGCTGGGCGAGAAATGGATCAACCACCACGGCAACCACGGCTCCGAGGCGACCCGGGGCCGCATGGCTCCCGGAGCCGGCGATCATCCGATTTTGACCGGGGTGAAAGACGGGGCGGTTTTCGGCCCCACCGATGTGTACGGCGTGCGCCTGCCGCTGCCGGGCGACTCGCAACCGCTGCTGCTGGGCGAGGTGTTGGCCGGCATGAAGCCGGAGGATCCGGCGGTAGCCGGCAAGAAGAACCAGCCCATGATGCCGGTCGCCTGGACCAAGACCTACACGGCACCCGGGAGCGACGCGAAGGGTCGCGTTTTCACCACCACCATGGGTTCCTCCACCGACCTGGTCAATGAGCCATTCCGTCGCCTGCTGGTCAACGCGACGTATTGGGCGACTGGCAACGAGGGCAAGATTCGTCCGGAGTCCTGCGTGGACATCGTGGGCACCTTCAAGCCCACCAAATTCGCGTTCAACGGATACACCAAAGGTGTTAAGCCGGCGGACCTGGCCGGCTGGGAGTGAGATCACCCTGAGTTTGGCGGATGACACGGGAGCATGACCATGAAAAACTTGCGTTGGCTAGCCGGCTTTGCCGCAATGATGGCCCTGGGCGGAGTGGCATCCGCGGCCGAGCATGACCTGTATGTGGGAACCTACACCGGCAAGACCTCCAAGGGCATTTACAAACTGCGGTTTGATGATGCCACGGGCAAGCTGGGAGAGCCGGAACTGGCGGCCGAGATGGGCAGCCCCTCGTTCCTGGCCATCGATCCGGTCCGCAGGATCCTGGTGGCGGTGGGCGAGATCGATCGCCCGAAGGTGGGCGGCGGGGTGAGATCCTTCAGAATCGGCGATGGCGGCAAACTGACCCCGGTTTCCGAGCAGCCAACCATCGGTGGCGGGCCCTGCCATGTGAGTATCCATCCGTCCGGAAAAGTGGTGCTGGTGGCCAACTATGGGGGTGGCAGTGTCGCCTCGTTTCCGATGGATCCGGATGGCAAGCTGGGGCCATCGGCCAGTTTTATCCAGCATGAGGGGACGGGGCCGAACAAGGGGCGCCAGGAAAAGGCGCATGCCCATTCCATCAATGTGGACCCCAGCGGCAAATACGCGTTGGCGGCCGACCTGGGAACAGACCGGGTTTATGTCTACAAGATCGACCTGGATAGCGCCAAATTGACGCCTGCCGGGGAGGCTAAGATCGCTCCAGGCAGCGGGCCCCGCCATTTGAGCTTTGATCCGGACGGCAAGACGGCGCGGGTGATCAATGAACTGAAGAACACCATCACCAGCCTGCGGTGGGATGTCGCAACCGGCAAGCTGGAGGAGATCGACACGGTCAATACCCTTCCCGCCGACTTCAAGGGGGAGAGCTACACCGCCGAGGTGGTGCCGCATCCGACGGGCAAGTTCATCTACGGGTCCAATCGCCGCCATGACAGCATCGCCGCACTGCAAGTAGGCGAGGGTGGGAAATTAAAGGTGGCCGGCTTCGCCAAGGAAGGGGTGAAGGAGCCGCGCAATTTCATCGTGGATCCGACCGGCAAATGGCTGCTGGTGGGCAGCCAGAATGGCGATGCCATCGTGGTGTTTCCCATCGACCGGGAGACCGGCGTTCCTGGTCCCCAAGGGACAGTCACCAAGGTGCCCACGCCGGTCTGCCTGCGTCTGCTGGCCATCGGCCGTTTGTGAAATAAAGGGAGTTTATGGAAATGGTGACGGGTTTTGGATTGCTGGTGCTTTTGCTGGCAGGACTGTTTTTGGCACCCTTGTTTGTGACTGTGCTGCGCTGGATCTATCTGGGGTTTTGACATGCTGATCCTGGGAATGTTGCTGATGGTCCAGGCACAAACCGATGGCGCCGTGACCTGGCGGTTGCAGAGCCGTTCGGCGGATGGCAAGCCCGCTGAGGCGGCGGTTGCCTGGGATCCGAAAAAGACGGCAGTGATTGTCTGCGACATGTGGGACCTGCACCACTGCCTGAACGCGGTCCGCCGCGAGAAGGAGATGGCCCCCCGTGCCGAGGCATTCCTGAAGGCCGCGCGCGACAAGGGGATGCTGGTCATCCACGCGCCCAGCGAGTGCATGAAAGCCTACGAGGGCACGCCCGGGCGCAAGCGTGCCCAGGAAGCCTCCAGGGCCGGGAACCTGCCCAAGGACATTGGTCAATGGTGCTCGAAAATCCCGCCGGAGGAGCAAGGGAAATACCCCATCGACCAGTCCGACGGCGGTGAGGACGATGATCCTGTGGAACATGCCCGATGGGCCGCCGAGTTGAAGGCCAAGGGACTGAACCCGCGCGCCCCCTGGACGCGGCAGACGGACCTTCTCACCATCGATCAGGACCGGGACGCCATCACCGACTCGGGCGTGGAGGTGTGGAACCTGCTGGAATCCCGCAGGATTGACAATGTGTTGCTGGTGGGCGTGCATGTGAACATGTGCGTTGCAGGTCGGCCGTTCGGCCTGCGTCAAATGGCCAAGAACGGCAAGAAGGTGGCGCTGGTCCGCGACCTGACGGACAGCATGTACAACCCCGGCTGCTGGCCTCATGTGCCCCATCACCGGGGCACGGAACTGTTCATCGAGCATCTGGAAAAGTATGTCAGCCCGACGGTGACCTCCAGTCAACTGCTGGGTGGCGACCCTTTCCGTTTCAAAATCGTCACCGGAGATTGAACGAGATTTTCGGACGCTTCTTGTGGATCACATCCGCCAAATTAGCGGGAAAAGGCAACCTGCAAAAACTGCCAGAAAAGTCCATAAACCAATGCAAAGGGTGATGGGCGCCCCCATCATGCCAACTGTGCGGATCGTCTCGATGGCCAGCACGTTGCCTCCCCCGGGTGCCAGGATCGGTTTTGGCAGGAAAGGCTCCTTGTGCCAAAACCTTCTCTGGAGCCCCTAGCCCAGCCATGCCACTGCGAGCACCCCACCCAGAATGAGCCACGCGTAACCTGTTTCCAAAATGCCGAAAATCACGAACGAAACCACAACGCAGATTCCCAGGGTGATGCAAGCGAATTTATACAGCCGCCAGAAGATCGAGCCCTTGGGCTGGATTGCCTGCTTTGCTTTCTTGAGCACTTTTTTGGGAACCGGTGGGGCGGCCGGTGGGGGTTCGGGGGTCTGAAAGGTGGTCGCGCACCAGG
>Ga0169931_10000664_pt1 | contig 57037 bp, 50 predicted proteins | sample Kivu_15m_20L_FD_129675 | JGI IMG/M metagenome (GOLD analysis project Ga0169931, IMG submission 129675) | Freshwater microbial communities from Lake Kivu, Western Province, Rwanda to study Microbial Dark Matter (Phase II) - Kivu_15m_20L... | ecosystem: Environmental > Aquatic > Freshwater > Lake...
AGGTGAAATTCATCTGGCAAGCCTGGTTCCTCCGGGTTTTCGCTAGGTAGGTCATACATGGTGGGTAATGCTTCCGTAGGAGGTAATGGGGGATTTATTTGATACATTTTTATTTACTCTCCACTGTGGCTAAAGATGCTGGAGTAACTGCTATTGGTATAATTTGCCCTTTGCGTTCCACTTGTATTTGCGGGGGAACACTAATTTGGCTATTTTCTACCAGTTTTTGTACTTCTTCTATTGTAGTGACGCGTTGGTTATTAATGGTTTGAATTAAATCACCAGGTCTTAGCCTAGCCACAGATGCAGGCGATCGCGGTGCAATATCGACTAATAAAACACCCTTCTAAACTTTTCCCCAGTGGTGGCTGGGAGAAAAAAGCAACCACCAACAGACACCAGCACCCCACTAAGTAGGATCCATCGGATGAAATTGTTTAATTTTCCCCTGTGGGGTAAGCCCCAGTGATCAATGTTTGAGACTTTCAAGTTATGCTCTGTTTTATTCGTCTATACTAAATTAGTTCTAGTGCTTTCTGACATCTTAGATTGTGACTATTATTGGCAAAGGTGGTAAATTAAATCATGGAAATTCCCATTGACAGTCTGTGGTGTCAGGTGATAGAGCGCTTACAGTCCGAGTTATCCCGTCCCACCTTTGAAACTTGGATAAAAACTGCTAACGCGGAGCGATTAGAAAATAATTCCCTGGTAATAAATACTCCTAATCCCTTTGCTCGGAACTGGTTACAAAAATATTACATTAACACCATTGCTAATGTAGTAGAAGATATTTTAGGTCATGCTGTGGAAATCCACATTACGGTCGATCAAGATGATGTCATGACTAACTGTGAGGAACCAGAACCACCAAGCAATACTACTGAAGAAGTTTCCCAGTCTAAACCCTCTGGTACAGATTTAAATCATAAATATGTATTTTCACGGTTTGTAGTTGGTGCTAACAATCGCATGGCTCATGCCGCTTCTTTGGCTGTTGCGGAATCTCCTGGGCGAGAATTTAATCCTTTATTTTTGTGCGGGGGTGTCGGATTGGGTAAAACTCACCTCATGCAGGCCATTGGTCATTATCGTTGGGAAATTTGCCCAGGTTCTAAAATATTTTATGTTTCCACTGAGCAATTTACTAATGATTTAATTACAGCGATCCGCAATGATAGTATGCAAACTTTCCGGGAACATTACCGGGCTGCTGATGTATTGTTAGTGGATGATATTCAGTTTATTGAAGGTAAGGAGTATACCCAAGAGGAGTTTTTTCATACTTTCAATGCTTTATATGAAGCAGGTAAACAAATTGTCATAGCTTCTGACCGTCCCCCTCAGCACATACCCCAGCTACAAGAACGTTTATGTTCCCGGTTTTCTATGGGTTTAATTGCTGATATCCAAAGTCCAGATTTAGAAACTAGAATGGCAATTCTCCAAAAAAAAGCTGAATATGACAATATTCGCCTTCCCCAAGATGTGATTGAATATATTGCTAGTAATTACACTTCTAATATTCGTGAGTTGGAAGGAGCGTTAATTCGGGTGTTGGCTTATATTTCTATTTGGGGTTTACCCATGACCCTGGAGAATATCACACCAGTTTTAGAAAGACCAACGGAAAAGGTAGCCGCTACCCCAGAAGTGATTTTATCCACCATTGCTGATACTTTTGCTGTTTCCGTGGAAGACCTGAAAAGTAATTCCCGACGACGAGAAATAAGCTGGGCGCGTCAAATCGGAATGTATCTCATGCGCCAACACACCGACCTGAGTTTACCCAGAATTGGTGATGAGTTTGGTGGTAAAGACCATACAACCGTAATTTATAGCTGTGAGAAAATTACTCAACTGCGGGAAAGCGATCGCGGTTTAGCAGAAACCCTGCGTCAATTGAGCGATCGCATTACCATGAATAGCACACCAAGGCGCAAGTAATCACTTTCTTACTAACCAGGGAAAACCGCTATATTTTAGCTAGAGTATAATTACCTGTGGAAAAATCAGGGTATTTTTCCACAGGTTTTCCACAACTGAAACACCATAGCACTGATGAAACACCTGAGAGACAAATGTAAATGATCAAATTAAAGCATTAACAATTTGAGATATTGAAAGTTTAGGTATAAACTCAATTAGTGCGTGGATGTGGTCTGATTCTCCGTTAAACTCTAGTATGTGAAAATCTATCTTTCCTTTTATGAAATTAGTTTGTACCCAAAGCGATCTTAGTACCAATCTTTCACTTGTCAGCCGTGCAGTACCATCACGCCCAACTCATCCAGTACTGGCCAATGTGCTGTTACGAGCAGATGCTCAAACCAACCAAGTCAGCTTAACCGCCTTTGATCTTAGCTTAGGTATCTGCACCAGCTTTAATACTGAAGTTTTAGAAGGGGGGGCGATCGCCCTACCAGCTAAACTACTTGTAGACATCACTTCCCGCCTTCCAGAAGGAGAGGTAATTCTAGATGACCAATCAGCCCTAGAATCAGAAACAACCACAGGAGAAGGTTTAATAGTGACTCTCAAGCCTAGGAGTGGACGTTATCAAGTGCGAGCAATGAGCGCAGAAGAATTTCCCGACCTACCCATCGTTGACAGTTCCCAACCCATTGAACTTACCACAGCCTCCTTAGTTGCTGGATTACGAGGCTCACTCTTTGCTACCAGTAGTGACGAAACTAAACAAGTACTCACGGGGGTACATTTAACCGTTCAACAAGACACCCTGGAATTTGCCGCCACCGATGGACACCGACTAGCGGTAGTAGAAACTACTAACGAGCTTCCCATGGATACGGAAAATAAACTAGAAGTGACAGTCCCAGCTAGGGCTTTGCGGGAACTACAACGGATGTTAGCTCATAATGCTAATTCAGAAGAAGCGATCGCCCTATACTTAGATCAAGGTCAAGTTGTCTTTGCGTGGCAAAATCAACGCCTCACCAGTCGCACCTTAGATGGTCAATATCCCGCCTATCGCCAACTGATTCCCCGCCAATTTGAGCGCCAATTAACCATTGAGCGTAAACAATTAATCAGCACCCTAGAGCGCATCGCCGTACTAGCCGACCAAAAGAACAATATTGTTAAAGTCAGTATTAACAGCGAAGCCCAGGAAATAACCTTATCATGTGAAGCTCAAGATGTGGGTAGCGGTAGAGAGTCCATACCCGCGCAAATTTCCGGGGAAGATATAGAAATTGCTTTTAACATTAAATACTTAATGGACGGGTTAAAAGAATTACCAAGCTCAGAAGTTCAAATGTATCTTAATCAAGCCCTTACCCCAGTAATTTTTAAACCCCTAGGAGGGTTAAACATGACTTATTTAGCCATGCCTGTACAAATGAGAAACTAGTGAGAAACTAGTGAGAAACTAGCCCTTTTCATAGCAATTAACCCCAATAACACATACTGTATCATACCCCAATTTTTTTGGGGTATTTAGTATGATTTATGACATTTGGCTTAAACTGTCACAACCCCAGCTTAAGCCTTGACATTATTAACAAAGCGAATTTTCAAATAATCATTTTCCATCTTCGCCCCTCCTGGTTCTAACGCCGCCAAAGCTTGAGGTAACACTAAATTACGGCGGTGATTGCCGATGGTGATATTTAACTCATCAGCACTTTTACTTAGTTGAATTTGATTCTTAGGAACACCAGGTAAGTAAAGTTCTAAACTATATTGGTTTTGCTCCTCCACCACCCTGATAGTTGTTTCCTTGTAATATACTTGAGTGGGGTCTTCATCTTGGTAGAGAGTTTCTTTGAGACGTTCTAAAGCCGCTAAACCACACATTTCTGTAGAAAAAAGCGGCACTTCCTTCACAGGTAAAGGCAGAAAATTATCATGTATTTCTTGGCGATATTGCTGTTGGTTTTCCTTCCAACGCTGGAAAAATGGGTCTTCCACCTGTTCAGGAATAATCCGATTAGCTATAACTAAATCTGTAGCCACATTATATAAACTCAGATAAGCGTGAGCGCGGAGAGATTCCTTAATTACCATTTTTTCAGGATTAGTCACCAAGCGCACGGAAGTTTGAGTATTATCTGTTAAAACCTTTTCCAAAGCCTCAATTTGCTCATAAAACTCATAAGGTGCATCCATCACCTCCTTATCTGGTAGGGAAAAACCCGCAATTGGTCTAAAAATAGGTTCCACCAAAGGACGCAGCGCCACCGAGATATTTTGAAATGGCTTGTAGAAACGCCGCATATACCAGCCCCCCACTTCGGGTAAACTTAACAACCGTAATGCAGTACCAGTAGGTGCTGAGTCAATAATCAAAACATCAAACTCCCCCTCATCGTAGTGGCGCTTCATCCTTACCAGTCCAAAAATTTCATCCATCCCCGGTAAAATTGCCAATTCCTCAGCTTGGACTCCTTCTAAACCCCTAGCTTGTAAAACCTGGGTGATATAACGCTTCACAGCACCCCAATTTCCCTCTAGTTCTTGCAGCGCATCTAGTTCAGCACCCCACAAATTAGAGCGAATTTGTCGGGGCGCGTGTCCCATTTCCAAATCAAAACTATCAGCCAGAGAGTGAGCAGGGTCTGTACTCAAAACCAATGTACGGTAGCCCAGTTCAGCACAACGAAGTCCAGTAGCCGCAGCAACAGAGGTTTTACCCACCCCACCTTTACCTGTCATCAAAATTACACGCATGGATAATTACGTCCTGTTTCAGGAATATTTACATTTATTTACATTATCAACCGTTTGCAGAAAATAAGTTGAAGACGGAACAGGGAATAAATATTGTTTTACAATCAACACAGACAACACCGAGAAGTTTACTTAACTAGCAAATGAGTATCAATCAATACAAAGACACTATATCCCAGCATAATACAGTTTTAATTACTGGTTAGGAAAGTCTGCTGTAATTGAAAATTTGCCTGTTCCTCCTGGGGATGCTCACTTTGTTAGAATTGCTGATAACTCTAAAGCTCGTGAATTGTTGGGTTGGAGTCCTAAAACTTCTCTCAGAGAAGGTATAGCTGAAACATTCGCCCAATTTTGCCGTACCAAATCCAGATAAAATCTGCCTGAAAGCATGATTATTAAGGAATGTGAATTAACCGAAATGCTGTTTAACCACATCCAGCGGTGAACAATACCAATAATCAATGTGGGAAATAATCAAGTTATCACAGTTGAGCAATAATTCACTCCTACCAGAAATAGAAATGCGGGGTTTCCAGGGTAGGGGTGTATTCCAACTCAGTGTCCACTCAGTTTTGATAAGGTCCCCTAAACGTTGAATATCATGTACATCCATGTGGACATTAATAAACCAAGTCTGAATAAACTTAATCATCTCCTCATAGCGTTTAACACCCCTAAACTTATTCAATGGATCTTGAAAATAAACATTTTCATCATAAATACTGTATGTTTGATGGGCGGGAAATGTTTGATAATCTTGTTTGAGTATGTTAACAATATCCATAAGTTTCCTCCGTGTCTGGTGTGGTTAAATTATGTTATGAGCAGCGAGCAGGACTTGTAATGAGCGCATTTGAGGTATGCTCACACTAGGGTAACCTGTTCCCTTTTTTCAACCGTGAGGATAGCATAGTGGTAGAAGAAAAAGCATATTGGCTAGCTTGGACACAAATCTCTGGAGTCGGTCCAGTATTAATCCGCAGGCTACACGAACACTTTGGCACTTTAGCCACAGCTTGGAATGCTACCAAAACCGAATTAGCAGCAGTTGAAGGTTTTGGTATTCAAACCCTAGAAAAAACAGTCCAACAGCGATCGCGTCTACAGCCTGAAAAACTACTGAAGGAACACCTGCAACAAAACCCCCACTTTTGGACACCACCAGAACCAGATTATCCCCGGTTACTTTTAGAAATTCCCACCCCGCCAACGGTTTTGTACTATCGGGGTCAAATCGAACCCCTAGAAAATTCAGGACAAAAACCATTAGTAGGCATTGTAGGCACACGGCGACCCTCAGAATATGGTATACGTTGGACTCGAATGATTAGCACAACCTTGGCTAAAAATGGCTTTACCGTTGTTTCCGGTATGGCGGAGGGAATTGACACCGAAAGTCATCTTTCCGCCCTGAAAGCAGGGGGAAGAACAATTGCAGTATTAGGAACCGGTGTTGATGTTATTTATCCCCGAAAAAATCAAGAGTTGTACAACCAGATTTTAAATCAAGGCTTTGTACTCAGTGAATACCCAGCCAAAACCCCACCAGATCGCACGCACTTTCCCCGACGTAATCGCATTATTGCCGGTTTAGCCCGCGCCCTGCTAGTCATGGAAGCGCCGGATAAGTCAGGGGCTATAATAACTACTACCTACGCCAACGAATTTGGCAGAGATGTTTATGCCTTACCAGGAAGAGTAGATGATTATCAATCCCAGGGGTGTTTAAAATTAATCAGTCAAGGTGCTTCCCCCATCCTCAAAGAACTAGACCATCTGCTAAAAAGCCTAGGAGCAATACCAAAACTAGATACACTAGATACCATTAACCCAATTCACCCAACTAACCCAACTAACCCTACACCAATTCCACCACCAACCAAACTACCACAATTATCACCAGAACAGCAACAAATTATAGATGCAATTAACTCTGATATTTTATCCTTTGATGTAATTGTGCAAAAAACAGGCATAAATACCAGCTTGCTTTCCGGTGCATTATTAGAGTTAGAACTAATGGGTTTAGTTTCCCAACTACCAGGAATGAGGTATCAAAAAAATTAAACCTATTAAACATAGTATGTCTTAAACACCTCAGACACAAATGTAAATGATAGTCTGGTGTTACAGGAGGATTTAACAAGCAGGATGCTTGTGTTACAAGAAGATTTAACAAGCAGGATGCTTGTGTTACAAGAAGATTTAACAAGCAGGATGCTTGTGTTACAGGAGGATTTAGTTAATTATATTCCACAAAAATACTTTTGAAATGAAATTACAGACACTTAGTTTTAAAAAAAATGCCCAATCAACACCAAACCCCCTTATTAGATGCCTTAAAAGCTTATACAACCCATGCTCACGCTGCTTTTTACACCCCAGGACATAAGGGCGGAAAAGGCATTGCTCAACCTCTAACCGACTTACTAGGCGCAAAAGTGTTCACAGCGGATTTAACAGAACTAACCAATTTAGATAATTTATTTACCCCCCAGGGGGTAATTCAAGCAGCCCAACAATTAGCAGCGGAGGCTTTTGGCGCATCACAAACATGGTTTTTAGTCAATGGTTCCACCTGTGGCATTGCCGCAGCCATTCTCGCTACCTGTAGTCCTGGTGATAAAATTATCTTACCCCGCAATGTTCACTCCTCCGCCATCGCCGGGTTAATCCTCTCAGGTGCTACACCTATCTTTATCAATCCTGAATATGACCCAGTTTTAGATATTGCCCATAGTATCACACCCCAAGCCCTCACCGCAGCACTGGAAAAACACCCAGATGTCAAAAGTGTTTTGGTAGTATATCCCACTTATTACGGTGTTTGTGGAGATTTACCAGCCATCGCCCAAATTACCCATAAATATAATATCCCCTTACTGGTAGACGAAGCACACGGAGCGCACTTTGCCTTTCATCCCCAACTACCCACCCCAGCATTAGCCGCAGGTGCGGATTTAACCATACAATCAATTCATAAAGTGCTAGGGGCTATGACCCAAGCATCCATGTTACACATCCAAGGCCACAGGATCAATCACCACCGCATTAACAAAGCCTTACAAATCCTCCAGTCCACCAGCCCTAGTTATATTCTATTAGCCTCCCTAGATGCTGCACGTCAGCAAATGGCATTACATGGACAAGCCCTCATGTCACACACCTTGCAACTTGCAGACACAGCTAGAAGCAAAATCAGCACAATTCCCGGCTTATCATTGCTGCAAATGCCAAATTTAGACCCCACACGCTTAACCGTCACTGTTTCCGCCTTGGGTTTAACAGGATTTGCAGCAGAGGAAATTCTGGATGAAAAACTGGGTGTAACAGCTGAGTTCGCATCATGGCAACATCTCACCTTTATTATTACCTTCGGCAACACCTCCTCTGATATTGAGCAACTAATACAAGGTTTAATCACCCTCGCAACTAGCAAGACTATTAATAAATCCCCAACTCAAAAACCGTTAGCCATATGGGATGACAACTTAACAGTTGTGTCACCCCGTCAAGCCTTTTTTGCTGTGACTGAAACCTTACCATTACCAGAAACAAGCGATCGCATCTGCGCCGAGATAGTCTGTCCTTATCCGCCGGGAATACCGGTTTTAATGCCAGGAGAGTTAATTACTTCCTCAGCCTTAGAATATTTACAACAAATTCAATCACTAGGCGGATTTATCTCTGGTTGTGCTGACACTAGTTTAAAAACCTTAAAAGTCCTGAAAAAATGAAAAACATAACCGTTAACTATTAACTATAAATTAAGCTCTTCTACTGAGAGCATACTTTAACTGCGCTCAGTACAAATACAAGTCTTGCTTGCTGCTTAATACAGCCCCGCTCAGAATGTACCTCACTTGGGCAAAATTCGCCACAAACTTACAACTCTTAAGTAATAACGACTATAATTAAGACAAGATAAAAACCCAGTTGACAACTATGAGAGTTGAGGAAATTCCACTAAATCAAATTAAACGGCCTTTACCCCGCGCAAACGAGCCAAATAAAGTACAAGCTTTAATGGAGTCCATTGCAGCTATTGGACAGCAAGAACCCATTGATGTCTTGGAAGTAGAAGGAGAATACTATGGTTTTTCCGGTTGTCACCGTTATGAAGCTTGCCAACGCTTGGGTAAACAAACAATCCTAGCCAGAATCCGTAAAGCTCCCCGTAGCGTCCTGAGAATGCACTTAGTATAATTTATTAGCACCCAATAGGAGAAAAATATGTCATCTCAACCAACAGTCACAAATGTTAACATTGGTATTGACGAAGTTAGTAGAGCGAAAATTGCCGACGGGCTGTCTCGCCTATTAGCTGATACATACACACTGTATTTAAAAACCCATAGCTTTCATTGGAACGTTACCGGACCGATGTTCCAGACCTTACATTTAATGTTTGAGACTCAGTATACAGAACTAGCCTTAGCTGTTGATTTAATTGCAGAAAGAATCAGAGCATTAGGATACCCCGCACCAGGAACCTACAGCGAATATGTTAAACTGAGTTCCATTGGTGAAACTCCCGGAGTTCCCAAAGCCAAAGAAATGATCAAATTGCTAGTGGAAGGACAAGAAGCAGTGGTCAGAACTGCACGTTCTATCTTCCCCGTCTTGGAAGAAGTCAACGACGAACCCACAGCCGATTTATTAACTCAACGGATGCAAGTCCACGAAAAAACCGCTTGGATGTTGAGAAGCTTACTGGAAGAGTAAGACTGGGAACCGGAGCATTTTGGATTTTGGATCAGATCGCTATCAACTAAAATTAAAACTCAATCCCATAGAAAAGAGATGAGAAAACAATGGTAAATTTTCCCATCCCCAAATACTAAATTAAGCCGGATAAATCCGTAAACGCCGATTTGGTTCCTCCCCGAAACTATGAGACTTCAGTCGGTAGTGTTCTACCAACTCATGCTGCATTTTGCGTACCTGGGAAGAACGGGGTAATAACTCCACAGGCTGGCCTTTAGGAATTACAATCTGTTCTACAGCCAGTCTCGCCTCTTCTAAAGCATCCATCTCATCATCAGTACCACTGTGTAAAAACAGTTGCAACTCCCTATCATCAGTCATTTCCGGCTCTTCCATATTCAGCAAACGCCGTAAACCACGGCTAATTTGCGGAATTGTACTAGACTTAATCATGTGAATAGGCACATGATGGACCTTGGCGATTTGCCTTAACTTAGGATGGTTTTTGACGTGCGATCGCAGTGCCAAAATTGCATCAGCACTATCAATATCTTTTGTCAATACCACCGGCAAAGTTAGTACACCAATCACCTGTTCTAATTGATGGCGACTGACACCATAGGGATAAATGTGTAGTGGCAAATCTTCCCCGTTTGGTCCTGAGTATGTACTGGTATGAACATCAACAGCCTCAGAGTAGCTAAATGACTCATCCAGCAGGCGGTCAAACTCACTACGTCCAGTGATGCGCTCTGGTTCCAAAGACAAAGGTGGTAAAGCTACCATTTGTCCAGATGAACGCCAGCCTTTAGTTGCTACAGATGGCAAAGATTCCTCTCTAGCGGGAACCTGACCACCGCGCCCATTCACCACTGATAACTGCCGTGTAATCACCACCTGGCCTTGCTCATCAACAGTTCTCGTTTGTGGGTTGGGTTGACGACCTCTCAGCAGAGTATCTACTGTGTCCGCCACACTTTCATGTATTACCCAGCGTTGCCGTTCTAGCATTTCCACTGCAATTTCAAAAGTGGGGGGAGCTTTGCGTTCTAAAACAGTTTTTTGACTACCCCTCCTTCTAGCCTCCTCATCCCCTAAAGTCACAGCTTGAATACCGCCGACTAAATCAGAAAGAGTAGGGTTTTTAATCAGGTTTTCAATTTGATTACCGTGGGCAGTACCCACCAACTGTACCCCCCGTTCAGCAATAGTACGAGCCGCTAAAGCTTCTAATTCCGTACCAATTTCATCAATGACAATGACTTCCGGCATATGGTTTTCCACCGCCTCAATCATTACCTGGTGCTGAAGTTCCGGTTGTGCTACTTGCATCCGCCTAGCACGACCAATGGCAGGGTGAGGCACATCACCATCCCCGGCAATTTCATTTGATGTGTCAATAATTACTACACGTTTATGTAAATCATCCGCCAAAACACGGGCGATTTCTCTTAAGGCGGTAGTTTTACCCACACCTGGCCGCCCCAACATGAGAATTGATTTACCAGTTTCCACTAAATCGCGGATCATGCCAATAGTACCAAATATTGCTCGACCCACACGACAAGTCAAACCGATAATCTTTCCGCTACGGTTACGGATAGCACTGATGCGATGCAAAGTTAACTCAATTCCGGCTCGATTATCTCCGCTAAAAGTTCCGACTCGCTGAATACAATCATCAATTTGCGCCTGAGTCACGGGTGTTTCGCTCAGATACTCAGCTTGATTAGGAAAGCGAGCCTCTGGGTAACGACCCAGATCCAAAACCACTTCAACTAAACTATCTCGTTGGGGATGACTTTCTAGTACTTGTCGCAGGTCTTGGGGCAGAATGTCCAATAACTTTTGAAGGTCTTCTGTAATCGTCATGCTTTCTATGGTGACGTTTTGAGAGATAATGAACGAGCAATTAGCGCTCCTGCTGTGACTTGATCTGGGAAACCAGGGAATAGGCAAGCTTTACGGCTGGCCAGAGTAATTCGGGTTTTTCTTCCAGACGGAAATTCCCCTTGACATTGGTTTGACTCACCTCCTGACTCTCTAACTGATCGAGAACTGGTGACAGCAGCACACGGGCGTAACTACCGTAAGCAACCCCAGCAACATAGGACTGAGAATGGCAATTATTACCCTTCAACAATCCCATTGTCTTTAACTTAGCAACGGTGTAACTATTAGTGCCACCTGCTAACTGCACATATCCCGGTAACTTAGCTGTCAAAACTTTTTGCCCCAGCTTCACTGTCGCCAAGGTAGTCCCCTTGCCAATATCACCACTCATGGGACGGCCATCTGTCTGCCAAATTAAACAACTAGGTAATGGAGTCACTAGTTTAGTAATTGCTTGTAGATAGTCAATCATCCCCTCCCCATCCCCACAACTAATGGCTACCACCTTTAGTTGATCAGCCCACGGAGAAATCTTGAGCCATAATTGCTGAAATTCCGCCAAATGTCCGGTTTTTGTGTGAATTTCCACCGCATCTACCACCCTTGACATTACCAATGGTGCGATCGCGCCAGCGCTCGACATATGTGATTTTGTATAAATATTATCATATGGACAAACAGGTATGCAACGTCCACAGCCGTAGCACTTTTGAGCTTCAACTCCCGAAAACTCATCTATACCGTTAAATACAATTGCTTGTGCCGGACAAACCCTTTCACAGGGTCTGGGGCATTCCTTGGGGCATTCAGCAGAATTAAATTCTGCCTTGCGAAAATGGGGGTCTTCTCCATCATTGAGACTGACCATCAAAAAAGGTAAATTGCCTTGATAGCCATAACCCCGCTCCCTGGCCTCCCGAAACAAACCCTGGGCTACTTCTAACCCTTCCCGAGCCGCTCCTATAACTGCCGGGTCAGCAGCCACATCTATACAGTCAGCCCCTGCCAATGTATACGCCAGTGCTAAACTTCTGACTGCTGGCAGATGTTGGAAACTAGCTCCACAGATCAGCTTAAACCACTGACCTTTTTTTAAGGATTGTAAAGGGGGAAACAAATCAGCCACATTTCTATTATGCCTACTGCTACCATTCTACAACAACAGCACCAAAGCCCACCACTACAACCCCTCAATTCCCGCTTACCCCCACCCCTACCATTTAGGTGCTGCATCAAAAAAACTGAGTACTAACCCTGGTTCTAGAGGTTGAGAAAATAGATATCCTTGCACAAAATCACAATTTAAACGCCTCAACTTTTCTAATTGCTCTCTACTTTCCACTCCTTCCGCCAGTACCGTCATCCCCATTGACTCAGCAATACTAATTATAGCTGGAACTAATCCCATATTTTCCCCAATTTCCCCCATACTTCTCACAAAAGACTTATCTATTTTTAGTTTATTTAAAGGAAAATTATGTAAATAACTTAAAGACGAATAACCAGTACCAAAATCGTCCATTACTAATTGAATGTTTCTTTCCTTAAGCTGATGCAGAACTGTTTTCACCCTGTGACTATTTTCCATAATCACAGTTTCTGTGATTTCCAATTCTAAACACAAGGGATTGATTTTAGTTTCATTAATAATTTCGTCAATTTCCCATATAAAATTAGGTTGGGAAAATAACCGCCCACTCAAATTAGCACTAATAGTTATATTTTTAGGTGTGGCTGGGTCATCTTGCCACATACGCAGTTGATGACAAGCTGACCGTAATACCCATTTATCAATAGTATTAATTAAACCTGTTTCCTCAGCAACAGGAATAAACTCCCCCGGCAAAATCAAACCGCGAACTGGGTGTTTCCAGCGTACCAGTGCTTCAAAACCAGAGACAGTACCCGTGGTTAAAGAAATAATTGGTTGATAATAAACCACAAATTCTTGGCGTTTAATAGCTCGACGCAGGTCATTTTCCAAATCTAACAGCTGCACAGCCTCTTCATACATAGCAGGGTTAAAAACTTGATATCTAGCCTTTCCTAAAGCTTTAGCACGATACATAGCCGTATCAGCATCCCGCAGCAAATATTCTGGCTGATCATAGTCTTTACTCCCCCAATTAATGCCAATACTAGCATTAATAAATACTTCACATTTAGACAGTTTAAAGCTCAGTGATAACTGTTTTAAGATGAACTCAGATACTTGGGTCGCTGCATTAATATCCGGCAATTTTTCCAAGATAATGCCAAATTCATCCCCTCCCAATCGTGCTAAAGTGTCAGTATCTTTTAAACATAATTGTAATCGGCGAGCAATGGCAATGAGTAACTCATCTCCCACTAAATGCCCCAGAGAATCATTAACAACTTTAAAGCGATCGCAATCCAAAAACAATACAGCAAACCGATAATTTGATTCTTTTTTAGCCTGATGTAAAGCTTTTTCTAGCTGTCTAATAAACAAAAATCTGTTGGGTAAACCAGTCAGTGAATCATGTAGCACCATATCTAGGAGTGTATCTTGCATTTGCCGACGAGCCGCAACTTCTCCTTGTAGGATTTTCAGAGTATGTTCTAATTCCCAGGTGCGCCGCTTTACCATTTCTTCTAGTTGGGTATTGAGTTTCAATATTTCTAGTTTTGCGGTTCTTAATGCAATTTGATTTTGCACCCGCACCAGAACTTCTTGAAACTGAAACGGTTTAGCAATATAATCTACACCTCCCACTTGAAATGCTTTAACTTTGTCGAAAACATTATCTAAAGCACTAATAAAAATTACCGGAATATCTGCTGTAATATCCCAGTCCTTCAACCTCTGACAAACCTGATAACCATCTACATCCGGCATAATAATATCAAGTAAGATGATATCCGGTACTACTGTTTCACAAGCAGTCACAGCCATTTGCCAGTTAAAAGCTTTGCGAACCGTGTATCCAGCCCTTGTAAATAGACAGGACAAAACCCGCAGGTTCTCTGGCATATCGTCAATAATCAAAATATCTTTTTTATCCGCATCTAACCCCTTGTTATTCATCCCACCTTCAGCGCATCTTCCCAGAGAATTGGTAATGAAATCAACCCTATCCAGTAATTAAAAGTCTGGGGATACAATCAAGCCTAATTCAGTCCACCGATATGATTTAGAGGCCAAAACCGGACTGTAGCACGACCAATAATATTTTCTCGCGGTACAACACCCCAGCAACGGCTATCATAGCTACTATTGCGATTGTCACCCAAAACTAAATATGAGTTAGGTGGTATAGTGACGGGTTTGGCTAAATAAGGAGCTTGGGAACCGGATTTACAAACATCAATTACAGTCTGTTGATCCGAACCCAGATATTTAACTTCTTCCAGGGGCTTGTTATTTATATACACTCGCCCATCCCTCAGTTCTACTTTTTCCCCCGGTAAAGCCACAATACGTTTAATAAAAGCATCACTATATTGTTCGTTTTGTAGTACTTTTGTCGGGGAAAACACCACAATATCCCCCCGTTGGGGTTCAGAAAATCTATACTTCAACTTATCCACAATGATCTTATCTGCCTCCCACTGGTTAGGCGTGCCATTTAGCGTAGGCTCCATAGAAGCAGAAGGAATCCAGCGAGCTTCAGCCACAAAAGTACGAATCCCCAAGGCTAGAACCACACTTAATACAGTTGTTCTAGCAAGTTCGGCGATCCAAGAATTATCAGGTTGTTGACTAGATTGGTTATCAGACACTTGATTTCGCATGAAATAGAAATAAGGGAAGAGTAAAGTAATTAACTCGTTCGGGGAGATTATGTTCTTTTATCTTAACGAGTAAATCCTGATATCATGGTTAAAGTTATCATCTTCATAACACACTAAGATCGAAAAACAAAAATTAACTTTTTTTCTTTTGCCAAACCCAAGTTAAATAAAATATGCAAAAATACACATACTAGGGAAAGCAAGCTCTCTAACCTCAGACCACTGTTAACCTCATGTCATTTCCAGAAAGTTTATTAATTCGGCGTGCTAACATCATTCTCCCAGATGGTGACTTCATGGTAGGAGACCTACTCACACGTCACAACCAGATAGTTGAAGTTGCGCCGGAAATATCCCCCACAACAACAGTTACAGAAATTGACGCACAAGGGTTAACTTTGTTGCCAGGAGTCATCGACCCCCAAGTCCATTTCCGAGAACCAGGGCTAGAACACAAAGAAGACTTATTTACAGCCAGTTGTGCCTGTGCCAAAGGTGGTGTAACCTCCTTTTTGGAAATGCCCAACACGCGACCCCTCACAACCACCCAACCAGCCTTAGACGACAAGCTACAACGCGCCTCCCAAAAGTGCTTAGTTAATTATGGCTTTTTTATTGGGGCAACAACAGAGAACTTACCAGATTTACTTTCAGCTAACCCCACACCCGGCATTAAAATATTCATGGGGTCAATGCACGGCCAGTTACTCATGGATCAAGAAGAAGCCTTAGAAGCAATATTTGCTCAAGGTAGTCGCTTAATCGCTGTTCATGCCGAAGACCAAGCTAGAATCAACCAACGTCGCCAAGAATTTGCTGGTATTCATGATCCAGCTATTCATTCTCAGATTCAAGATAATCAAGCCGCACTGTTAGCAACCCAAAGAGCCTTAAACCTCTCCCGTAAATATCAACGTCGCCTGCACATCCTACATATGTCTACAGCAGAAGAAGCAGAACTGCTGCGCCAGGATAAACCCAGTTGGGTAACAGCAGAGGTCACTCCACAGCATTTATTATTAAATACCAGTGCCTATGAAACAATAGGAACCCTAGCACAGATGAATCCACCCCTGCGATCGCCCCACGATAACCAAGTCCTTTGGCAAGCCCTCCGGGACGGTGTAATAGACTTTATCGCCACAGACCATGCACCCCACACCTTAGCAGAAAAAGCTCAAGAATATCCCCACACCCCCTCTGGAATGCCAGGAGTAGAAACCTCCCTTCCTTTAATGTTAACAGCAGCTATGAATGGGCAGTGTACCGTATCCCAAGTCGTCAAGTGGATGTCTCAAGCTGTGGCCGTAGCCTATGGTATACCCAATAAAGGGGCGATCGCTCCCGGCTACGATGCGGATTTAGTTTTAGTAGATTTAAATACATATCGCCCAGTACGCCGGGAAGAACTTTTAACTAAGTGTCGTTGGAGTCCTTTTGAAGGCTGGAACCTCACAGGATGGCCTGTCACAACTATTGTTGGCGGTCGAATTGTTTATGACCAAGGCCAAGTAAATACAGAAGTACGCGGACAAGCCTTAACATTTGTCTAGCAACAATCATTAGTCATCAACCATCGCCTCAAATTCCTAGCCACAGAAACACACATAGTAACATCAGTCCAACTTATCAAAGTTATTGGCAGATTCAGTAACTGTTGATTCCCAAGTACCTCATCTCTCCTGGGAATACTAACTGTGAACATAAGTTAACCTTTGCAGACCTGCAAAGGTGAAACATTTAACTTTTCCATCAATTTTTTTGTATCCCACTATCCGGATTTTTTCTCTGCATAACGTAGAGAATTAATAGGGTTAAGTAAAACGGGCAAATTTATGTGGAAAATATGTTTTATACATATAAAAATTTTATATGCACTTAATTTGTACGGTCTGAAAACCTAATTCTGATCGTTCTGATTGTTTTCAGTTTCCGAAAATGACATAGCTAACTAGCTTGAGATTAGCTATCAAACCGGAGCAAATAAAAAATAAATCAGCATCCAATCAAACAAAAATAATCACCATTTATCAAGATAATTAAAGCAATGAAGCAATAGGAATAATGAAAAAATACCAGCATTTGCTGAGTAATTCAAATCCATCTTACATCCCCACTTGAATATAACTTCCCTGGAGAGTAGGTATTAAAAAAACTCGCAATCTCATATCTGGGACAGTTTATATCAAGTCCATATCAAGTTTGGTAAATTACTTATACCAGGTCATTAGTGTAACCAAGGGAAACGCAGCGATCGCTAAACTTTGCTAATGACAGGTATTCAACCAGACATGATATTAAAACCAGTTATTTATCTACAGCAACAAGCTAGTAGATATCAATCATTACCAGTGCTTAATTTGAACAGTATTTCATTGATTTTTGGATAATGAAGACAACAATGTTAGTAAACTTCCTTGATGAGCGTGGTAGTGGTAGATAGGACGAGTGCGGAATTCTCCCTCTCTTCGACGAGACCATTAATATAACAGCGAGCTAGCCCCTAAATTCCATTGATGGGGGCTAGCCGTCGGTAAATTTCATCAAAAGAAACAGGGAACAGGGTATTAACCAACAACACCCAAGTAACTAAAATTAACAGGTGTAATTTTAGCCTGACGAGGGCCATGATCACCATAATTCAACACCACACTTAGATAACTATCCGGCTTGTAAGGCATTTTTTCCGCCCATTCAATAGCCACAATTCCCGGTATTACCTCAACACCTTCCCAATAAATCTCCAAATTCAAACCCACCACCTCAGAAGGTTCTAAGCGATATAAATCCAGATGGTAAAGGGGAATACGTCCTTCTCTGTACTCATTAATCAAAGTAAAAGTAGGACTAACAATGGGTTCAGTGATACCTAAACCTTGACCAATTCCCTGCACCAGCGTAGTTTTACCACTACCTAGATCACCATTCAATAAAATTACACTCCCCACAGTCAGACTTTCACCAAGTGAAACGCCCAACCGTAGAGTTGCTTCTGCACCTGCAAGTAAAATATTCATAACCAAATCAAGATGATATATTTTTGCCGGCTCGATGATGACTTCTACTGTACCACCGCAATAAAACTCTTGCTAATTTCTGGGGATTGTGACGCACATAGCCTGTGGTATCTTCATGCAGAACATTAGCCAAAACAATTCGTCGCCCTAATAAAGTAACATCTTCCCTATCCAAGAATACTGGATGGGAATTTTGTTCAGCATAGCGTACCACTGACTGCTCAGAGGGGGACTTTTTGTTCACCAGTACAGCATCAAACAGCCGCCTTTGTCCGCAGGCCGTATCAATTGCTTTAATATGGTCTGCTACACTATATCCATCAGTTTCTCCCGGTTGAGTCATAATGTTGCAGATGTAGATGCGAGGGGCTGTGGACATGGCGATCGCATCCGCAATTTCCCGTACCAGTAAATTAGGAATAACACTGGTATATAAGCTACCGGGTCCAACAATAATATAGTTAGCTTCTTTAATTGCTTTAATAGCCGCGGGCAAAGCCGGTGGATCAGCAGGAATACAGCCAATATTCACAATTTTTCCCCCAGCTTCAGTAATTTTAGACTCTCCCTCAATGCAACGACCATCTTCCAATTCAGCCCAGAGGCGAACATCACTTAGAGTAGCTGGCAAAACCTGTCCCCGCACTGCCAACACCTTAGAACTAGCAGCCACCGCCCGTTCTAAATCCCCTGTAATATCACTCATAGCCGCTAAAAACAAATTACCAAAACTATGACCTATCAACCCGTCCCCCGCCTTAAAACGATATTGGAACAACTCTGTTAATAACTTTTCTTCGTCTGCTAGTGCAGCCAAACAATTACGAATATCCCCCGGTGGTAAAACCCCAAATTCCTGGCGCAATCGACCAGAAGACCCACCATCATCAGCCACAGTCACAATGGCAGTAATATTAGCGCTATAGGTTTTCAATCCCCTTAATAAAGTCGAAAGTCCAGTACCACCACCAACCACCACTATTTTAGGACCACGGTATAACCGACGATATGCCATCAGCACATCAATTAATTCTTCTTCCCCATCTGGTCGTAGTACCTGAGTAATTGAGCCTACAGTGCGAGTTTGTCCCCAAAGCAGCAACAGCACACCGCACAGCAACACCACCGGACCGCTGATATAGTGGGGTAAAATATTAGCAACTACTCCCAGAAAACCTCTCAATAACTCTATCCCCCAAAAAATTGGGGTTAGCTTCACCCATATAGCCAACCCCAAAATTGCCAGTAGTACACCGCTAAGGCTGATGAGTAACCACCGTTTCACAGCTAAACCGGGAGATAACCACTTAAACCACTGGTTAACCCGATAGGAAGTGCAACGGCGCGACTGCTTTTGCAGGGCGGTGAGGGCTTGTCTGATAAAACCAATTGACATACCTGATTCGGAGCAGTGCTACAAAATAAAAGATTTAAAAAAAATTTACACCAATTGGTATCGAAACCAAATGTAGAGTTGTTAAAGTTGCCAGAGTTTTATTGAACTTAATGGAAAAACGCATCTTAGGATTAGACCCAGGACTAGCAATTTTAGGATTTGGAGCCATTACCTGCACACAAAATCCCCAACTGCGGCCAGACACCACAGTAAAAACCATTGACTTTGGCGTAATTCGCACCTCCCCAGATATGGAAATGGGACAACGCCTCTGTGTTTTGTTTGATGATTTGCATACCGTTATTGAAGAATTACAACCAGATTTGGTTGCCATAGAAAAATTATTCTTTTATCGTATGTCAAACACAATTGTTGTAGCACAGGCCAGGGGTGTACTGTTGTTAGCTTTAGCACAGCACAAGCTCCCGTATGTTGAATTTACTCCTGCCCAAGTTAAGCAAGCTTTAACAGCCTATGGTAACGCCGATAAATCAGAAGTGCAAGAGGCCGTGGCGCGGGAGTTAGATTTAGACGAAATTCCCCAACCAGATGACGCTGCTGATGCCCTAGCCCTGGCTTTAACAGCTTGGTTTCAGATTTAGGTTTAATAACGAAATTAGCTAGTTAATCATGTGCTAGCGTTTGTTAACTAGCTAGCAAGACTGGTACTCAGCCTAGCCACAGTATACTCGCACTACAACATTATATTCCCACTTCCCAGCCTCAAGATGTCATGCCAAACTTACCTGAAGTAACAAACCTTTTCACAAACAAAAAGCGGCTAGCAAGTCGTTCAGTTTGTCGAAAACCCAAAATATTTTGAGCTAACTTATAAATTCCCCTTTTACTATTTACTTGAAACTCCGGAAACCTAACTAGAGCCTCCTCTAAAAAAATTAGGTATTGTGAGTAATCCACAAATAACGACTCCCTGGCTAACTCAAAATATGATCTAGCCAAAGCATGACGATATTTTATAGATAAATTATTCATTTCTAATAATTTTTTCTCGCTTTTACCTAAAACTATATAGTGGTTTTGTAACCAACGAGTTTTAGAAAATGTAGAAACTGTCACCGCACCGTATCGCCTATAAATTGAATAACAGCCTGGTTGATATACAACTTTGGCTTTATTGATAACCACAGAAATAAAAAAATCTCTATCTTGTGCAGCCGTCAAAGTTTCATCCCACCCGCCACTACTTTCTACTGCGCTTTTTCGATAAAGAATAGCAGCTAAAGCAACCCACCAATTTGCTAGTAAAGAAGCCAAAATATCCGTTTGTATTTCCGATGTTTCTATGTTTTCTAACACAATAGAACCATTAGATAAATGGCGCTGATGTCTCCAATCACCATAAACAACATCGGCTCCTGTTTCCTCTAAACATTGGACTTGCCTTTCTATCTTTTCAGGCAAAATATAATCATCCGCATCTAGGTACTGAATATACTCTCCACTAGACAAATCAAAACCCCTATTTCTGGCATAATTTCCACCTTTATGAGGAAAAACCTGCCAAATTACTTTATCTTGATAACTTTTAATAATTTCTAATGAATTGTCTGTAGATCCATCGTCAATCACAATAATCTCAATATTTGCATAAGTTTGTTGCAAGCAACTATCAATTGCTTCCGCTAACCATTTTTCTGCATTAAAACAGGGAATAATGATAGAAACTAGTTTTTTTTTCATATGGATATTAGAAATATAAATGGTATAAATCTTGTAGTGCTGGTTGTCTGCTACTGTATCTACTTGGGCAAAATTTCCTATACCTTATCCCAAAGATTAGTTAGTAAATGTTTATGTTCTTGGATGTCTGATTTTTTGGCATATATAAACCCAGCCTCTCGCATCTCTTCTGGTACCGGCTGAGAGATAATATCAACTACTTCCTGAATAGAATTGTAAATAAATCCAGCTTCCCCAATATAATCTTTAATATCCGGTCGAATATTAGGCATACACACACCAACCCCAGAAGCTTGTGCTTCAGCCACAGCCATAGGCCAACCCACTGTTGCTAATTCAAATGCTGCTGTGTATACCAGCCACTGATGTTTTTTGTATTCACAAGGCATTTGATTGGGTTCCACTGGCAAAATAATATTTACGGGATTACCCTTTATTTCATTAAAAGATTTTAGTTTTTCAACATCGTAACCTAGCGCATAAATATTAAACTTCCTCTCAGGTATTAAAGAAGCTAGAGTAATATAGTCTTCCATTTTCTTTTTAGGCAAAACTGCGCCAGTATTCATAATCGCATCGCCATTAGTTGAGCGATTATAAAAAGACTGATAATTTACCACCGGATAACAATCAATAATTTTATTTTTCCGAACACCATGTTTTTCTAAAAAATGTCTAACAAAGGGAAAAGCTAAAGCCCCCAAGCAAAGATCATGATTTATCCAATGCAAGTTTTGTTTGACCCTAGCAACTTTCTTAAATTGCGGAGTATTTCTTGCCAGAATTTGTTTTATATAAACCTGCCAGTTTTTTTCTCTCAAAGAAAGTGTATCGAAAGAATGGGTGCGGATTGTAAAGGGTATTCCTGTAATTTCAGCAACAGTTCCTACAGTGTCCAACTGATTCAAGTAATGTGTGTGGAGAACATCAGGTTTAACCTCTTTTATCAATTCTATAATGGCATCAATTTCCGTCAAATGTTGATAAGGAAAATGATTTTTATAAGGAATATTGGATGGATTACGAGACACAATACTTACTTTATATTCATGGTAAATCGCCTCTAGTTCCGTTTTAATATAAGTCTGAGAAATTTGGGGATAGCCCTTAATAATATACATCACAGAAACTTGTTTCATAATTACCTCACATAAACATCAGTAATTTAAAAAAAATTAATTTTCCGGGTTATCTAAGTCAGAATAATTACTCCTAGTTGATTGTCTCACCTGGGGAATATATCCCATAAATTTGTTTTTACAACTGGTTTTAATTCTTAATAAAGTATCTCTAGGAGCTAATTGCATTGCCCATAACAATGTTGAAAAAGCCTCACTGTTTTGACCTAATTGGGATGACCTCACAGCGTGTTCATACAAAAATTTGGCAAATGCTTTAGGATGCTGAAGAAGTAGCGATTGATGTTTAGAAACTAAACGTTGAAAATTCACCTGACGTAGGGCGGGATTTTGGGAAATTCTAGGGCCATCATGTACATACAGGCGATAACTAACTGTAGGTAAACCAAGAATTGAGCAAACAGGATTTAGCCGCAAGAACATTTCCGTATGTACGCGAGAAGTAAAATTTTCGTCATAACCGCCTATTTTCAGAAACAATTCCCGTTCTACAACCAGTGTTTGTTTAGAAAAAAACGACAACTCAGACTCAATTTCTTCTAAAAAAAAATGCGCGCCACGCGGTAAACTTGGCGGTACACGCTGACTGAGAAACTTACCATCTTGATTAACAACTTCCAGACTCGATAGCACTGCTACAGGTTTTGGCAAACTTGTATTAGCAACAGCCTCAAGAGACACTTTAGCCATATGAGGTAACAGTTCATCATCATCATCAAGGTAAGTAATCCATCGTCCCCTTGCTGTCTTTGCGCCAATATTACGAGCAGCCGCAGTACCCTGATTTTTTGGTAACCGAATAACTTTTAGTCGTGGGTCTGCAAGTAGATTTACAGGCTCATTTGAGGCATCATCAACAACAATTACCTCTATATCTTCTAATGTTTGTGCTAAAGCCGTGTTAACTGCCCGTGGTAATAAATGAGGGCGGTTATATGTAGGAATAATGATACTTAATAAAGGGTAGCTCATTAGCAAAATAACACCTTAGTGATTAATAACTTTCCAAGTATGAGGCTGATAAAATAAACACCGACTAGTATTCTGCTCAGATTTAACAGTAAAACGAAAAGACTCGATTTTATCAAAAGTTCTTACACCCTCTTTCAGGTAGATATTAGCGCTATACACCCCAGGTATTAAGCCGCAGCTTGACATTTGCATTTGAATTTCAACTATTCCTGGAAATATTTCTAAATCCTGATTTTCACTAGCAGAGGTGATAGTCAAAATCCGCGATTCACCTTCACTAGTCGTTGAGAGTAAGAATCCTAAATTGATATTCTTAATATGTTTATAGGCTTGGCATTTGACTGATAAATAAGCAGGTTTACCAGTTATCACCTTTGGTAATAAATTTCCTTCTTGATCTTGAAAGCACACAGAAAGAATATCTAACCCTAAGCTTTCACTTTTTGGTTTTGGTGGTAAGGTGATCCTTCCTAAAGCTGTTTCCGTTCCCTGCAAACACAAGTCTTCTTCATATTTACGAATAATTGTTTCAGTTTCACCAGATAAAATCAACTGGCCTTTGGCTAAATACAGCGAAGTTTCACATACATTTAATATATTGTATTGGTTATGAGAAACTAAGATAAAAGCTGTGCCCTTTTCTCGCAGTAATGCTAGCCGATGATGGCACTTCATTTTGAATTTAATATCTCCTACAGACAAAACTTCATCAATTAATAAAACATCCGGTTCTATGTGAACAGCACAAGCAAAGCCTAACCTAGCAGCCATCCCAGAACTATAAGTTTGTACCGGTGCATCAATAGCATCACCAATTTCCGAAAAATCTATCACATCTGGGAATCTCTCTTCTATTTCTTGTTTTGATAAACCCAGAATTGACATATTTGCATAAATATTTTCTCTTCCAGTCAGGATAGGATTAAAGCCTGCTCCTAGTGCAATTAATGGAGCTATTCTACCTCTAACCTCCACACGTCCAGTATCAGGTTTAATCAAACCGCTAATAATACGTAGTAATGTACTTTTACCAGCGCCATTAGATCCAACTAAACCTAATGCTTGTCCCCGGCGCAGTTGAAAGCTAATATCTTTCAGCGCCCAAAACTCTTTTTTTCTCAGATTAGCACCATTTCTATTTCCCCCTATTAACTCCGTAGCAATATCTTGCACACCATAGAATAAAGATTGCTTTAAATCTCTACAGAATTTTTTAGAAACCTGATCAACTTCAATCAGTAATTCACTATCTTTATTCCACACAGAAGTCTCTTGTTTTATTAAATTAGTCATGATTAAGAACTAACTCTCTCAACCACAAAAGGCATAGCTAGACGGAATATAATCCAGGTGAGTAAGATCCCTAACCAGCTAACAGCGCTGACAACCCAAAAACCCATAGGCTCTGATACAATACCTGTGGTAGCTAATTCTCTTGTTGTTACTAACAAAGGCGTGACAGGATTAAGCTGTACTAAAAAACTAAAAGTTCCACCCTTGGGGACTGGGTAAACTACAGGGGTCAGAAATAGCCAAAAGCCTGTAAGCATACTTAGCCCTTTCGATACATCTTGATACAACACCCCCAATGGAGCCAATAACAGCCCGATTAAAGTTCCCAACAAAACTAAATGAATTAATGAAACTGGAGTTAAAATTACTGTCCAACCTACAGGAATGCGAAACCAGATAAACAAGGCTACTATTAAAATCAGCTTAATAGCAAAGTTAAAGAAAACCTCACCCATTTTGGACAAAATCAATGCTTCTCTAGGAAAATTAACTCTAGCTAACATTGGTTTGGCCATTGTCACTGCTTGTACTGGTCCGTTTAAAGCTTCAACAAATGTTTGCCATAATGCAGTACTGAACATAACATAGGCTGGATAGGGTAAACCTGTAAAACCAATGTTAATCACCCTGGCGTTATTAGCAAGGGTAAAACCAACAGCCATAACAATTGATGGTAAAAAAGCCCAGGCTATTCCTAACAAAGACTGACGATATTTAGCGCTAATATCCCTCACCATTAGTCGCCAAGCAATTTCGCGGGAGCCTAGCAAATCTCGCCACATTTGTCTGCATAATCTTATGGGATATTTCAGACTACTTTCAGGTGTATAAACAAAATGAGGTAGCCGAGAATTAAGTCTGTGATATTGCTTCAAAACTTTTGACCCTTTCTTTACCAGTGCATTGGGCTGCTTTTCCTACTTCCAGTCACCTGGTGCAAATTGAGCATAGCGGTTGGTTAAATAACGATTAATTACCTTGTCAATAGAACTGAGAATTTTTCCAGCTGCTTTTGAGCCAAATTTACCAATGGGTAGTTGGCGGTATAGAGGATGAATAATCGTCATCTGTCGCCGCCATCCCAAACGGCTATACTTATTTTTAAAGTAATCATTTTCCGTAATCTTCCACTTGTCGCTTAGGTGTTTCAGACTTGCTATTTCCCAAGCATCGCTCCAACGCAGCATATAGTAATGTATGTCTGTCCACTCTAGTTGCGTCGCTGGTACATAAGTCATCAAAGATTTTGGTTCAAGGTAGATTGTACCACCAGCTTCCGTTACCAATATGCACAGATCAATGTGTTCTTTTGTGTTCAGAAGTTTTTCGTCTAACAAACCTATTTGCTCAAAAATTTCTGTGCGTACCATCATACAGTGAAACTCTGCTAAACCCGTTTTTTGCCGTTGTAACTGGGGATAAACATCTGCAACTTTTCGACCTTGTTTATAAATTTTTTCAATTATCCGCCGTTTTGTGGTTTCTCCTTTTGTTTGCACTGCAATAGCAGATTCTCCACCTGCACAATGTACTTCTGTGTGTAGTGGTAAATGTTGACAAATCAAGGGACTAACTACGGTTGCATTGGTTTCTTCAGCACATTCCATTAAAGGCTTCAACCACCCGGAAGTAACAACCACATCATTATCAATGAAAACTACGTATTTAGTGGTAACTTGACGTAGACCCATGTTTCTAGCGCAGTTTGGAGGAAGATAATAATTGGTGCGAATTATCTCAAATTGCTTTTCTTGCGCTTGTTTGGCTAAATAATCCCTGATGTGACGAGGAGAACCTCCGTCAACGTAAATTAACTTAAAGGGATACTTGGTATGCTCATAAATGCTTTCTAAGGATTCACGGGTGTAGCTAAAACGTTCCCGTGGTGAAACAATAATTGTAACCTCTGGGTTGGCGATCGCTTGTAAGTTCATGATTTTATCTCAATAATTACTATTAACTCTTGGAGTTAGGCTGTTGTACCTTGAAAACATAAATTATTCATGATTACCTGCTGATAAATCTCAACTAATCTATCATTTAACCTATTGAGGTCATAATGTGACTCTACATAAGTACAACCGGCTTTACCCATTGTTGACCAAATTTCTGGATGGGCTATGAGATAATTTAACTTTGACGCTATGGCGTTATAGTCTCGTTCTGGAACCAGAAAACCAGAAACACCATTTTCAACCAGTTCAGGAATACCACCATGCTCAGTGGCGATCACTGGTAAGCCCATAACCATGGCTTCTTTTAAAGTATTAACTGGAGCATCCTGATTACCATCTTTCGCTGTCACACTGGGGGCTATAAAAATATGTGATTGTTCAAGAATTTCTACAATTTCTGGCTGGGTTTTCCAACCCAAAAGCCTAACTTTATCAGTAATATTCAATGAATCAATCAGCTTTTGCAGTTTTGGCTTTAATAAACCATCACCAATGATATTGTACTCAATATTTGGGTAATAATTCGCCACTTTGGCAACAGCAAGAATAGCGTATTCAATACCTTTCTTTTCAATGAGACGGCCAGTTGTAGCAATCCGAATTTTACCATCAGCATAAGCCTGTCTGATTTTAAATGGAAACAAACTGCTATCTATTCCGGAACCATGAACAACCAGCTTTTGTGGATCACAACCTAGTTTGATAGCTTTTTTCTGGAAATATTCACAGTTGGCCAGAAAAAAATCTCCTTTAGCAAATAGTGAATCATAAATATGTTCTCCATTCTGCTCTACAAACCAACTGATATCATAACCTCTAAATGTAGTAATTAATTTACCTTTGATAGCACCAATTTCCCGCAAAATCATTCCTTCCAGTCCTAATATTCCGAATTGGCAATGAATAATATCATAAGGTTGAGCATCTAGTAGCCCGATCACTGAATATAACAACCGCATAGAAGCCGATCTTCTACCATATTTGAAAATGTTAAGCGATCGCAGCACAACCATAGGAGATTTTTGCCAATTTCTCAAGATTAATCCTATCCCCTTGAACAACCGCCACAAGTAATTTTTGGGAAGTTTAGGTGTATAGTATGTATGATTCAATAGGTGATACTTTTCTACATCTGGGTGAAGTTTATAACTATTCTCTGGCTGACTACCATAAATATCAACTTGATAGCCCCGGTCAATTAAACCAGTAATTTGATTGATAATAAAAGTTTCTGACACAACAGGAAAATCTCCCACTATGAAAGCAATTCTCATACTATTACCCTACAGCTTACTATCTATTTATTTACCTGATGTGGTGTAGTGAAAACAAATTTTTGTCCAGCTAGATATATTTGAAGACAAATTTTGTTATATAACAATCTGAATCAAAAAAACAACCTTTTTGAGAAGATACAAAAAAAACGTCAAAAACAGCTATAGATCAGAAAGTAAGTCGAAATAATTTGCATAGACATTTAACACTTTTGTCTATATTAAACAACTAAAAATTTTCAATATCTACCATAAGATATATTTAAATACTGAGAATATTTTTGTTGATGTACCCACAAGGCTAAGAAGCCGACTATATATATATATTTCTGCTCATTCATAATCTGGTTATTCACCTCCCAACTAATTCAGCGCATCTATGGCTAAATCACCCAACCTCTCATCAAAAAATAAAACCTGTCTAAGATAAGATTAATACTAGTAGACTGTTACCCATAATTAAATATGTACCCATCCTTAACCGAAAAAATCCTCTCCCAACTACCGGGCGATGTTTTAAAAAGCTTACATCACAGCGATCGCCTGCTAACATCTATCACACAAAACACAGCACCAGTCACCACAGTAATTAAAGAAAGTCAAAATTCATTAAACCTTGTAGACTGGGATGTAGTTGTCTGTGGTGGTACTTTAGGGATTTTAATTGGTTGCGCCTTAGCCGTGAAGGGACAGCGAGTAGCGTTAATAGAAAGGGGAATTTTACGAGGAAGACAACAAGAGTGGAACATTTCCCGCCCAGAATTAGAAGTATTGCTGGAATTAAACTTGCTCACCACTCAAGAATTAGAACAAGCCATCACCACCAAATATAACCCTGCACGAGTCAGTTTTGCTGGTGGTAGAGAAATTTGGGTAGAAGATGTGTTAAATATTGGCGTAGATCCAGTTTATCTACTAGATAAATTAAAAAGCCGATTTCTTACGGCCGGGGGAACGTTATTAGAAAATACACCCTTCACTGAAGCAGTAGTTCATCCAGACGGAGTGATAGTCAATAACCAATACAAAACTAGATTGTTAATCGACGCAATGGGACATTTTTCCCCCATCGCCCGCCAAGCACGCCAGGGAAAAAAACCAGATGCTTTGTGTTTAGTGGTGGGAAGTTGCGCCCAGGGTTTTCCCCCCAATACCACCGGCGACCTGTTATATTCATTCACACCCTTAGCAAATCAATGTCAGTACTTTTGGGAAGCCTTCCCAGCTAGGGATGGTAGAACCACCTACTTATTTACCTACATCGATGCAGAACCACAACGCCTAAGTTTACAAGCATTGTTTGAAGAATATCTGCGACTGCTGCCAGAATATCAAGGCGTGGAATTAAATCAATTGCAGTTTCAACGGGCGCTATTTGGCTTTTTTCCCAGCTATCGCCAAAGCCCACTGAAAACTCCTTGGTATGGTGTTTTAACTGTGGGAGACAGCAGTGGTAGTCAATCTCCCTTGAGTTTTGGTGGCTTTGGGGCGATGTTACGTCATCTGAAGCGGTTAACATTTGCCATTGATGAAGCACTGCAAACCAATCAACTATCAGCAAATTCCCTAGACTGGATACAACCATTACAGCCCAATCTCACAGTTACTTGGTTATTTCAAAGGGCGATGAGTGTGGGTATAAATCAGCAAATCGCCCCAGAACAAATTAATCAACTACTCACAGTTGTATTTGAAGAAATGCAAAAACTGGGTACACCAGTGTTAAAACCATTTTTACAAGATGTCGTGCAATTTCACCCCCTCACACAAACACTGTTAAAAACTGGCTTATCCCATCCGGGATTAATTGCTAAAATCATTCCCCAAGTAGGGTTAGGAACTTTGTTTAACTGGGTAGTACATTACAGTAATTTAGGTATTTACACTGCCTTATTTAAACTCACTCCCACTTTAGAAACATGGATCAAGAATCAACCCAGCAAAGAACAGTATTTTTGGCATCGTCTCATTGATGCTTGGAAATATGGTTCTGGAGCCGACTATTCTGATTAATCCTTACATAGCATAACTGTGTTGAATGCTTGTGCTAAATGCAAAAGTTCTTGAGTAGTTAAACCACCCTTTTTTTCTACTGATGCTTGTCGCACAGCATCCAAGACCAACTGGGTTGTTTGTGGATCAAGAAAAATGCCATGCTGTTCCAGTAGAGTAGATAATAAATGCCTACCAGAATGTTTACCTATCACTAACCGCCTCTCGCCCCCTACCTCTTCCGGTGGAAAAGGTTCATAAGTTCGGGGGTCTTTCAGTATACCATGAGCATGGATACCTGATTCGTGAGCAAAACTGTTTTCACCCACAATTGCTTTACCAGGATGAAGATTATACCCTGATGCTGTCGCCACCAACCGGGATATTTCTACTAACCGAGAAGTATCAATACCTAAGTTAGTATTATAGATGCGTTTGAGAGCCATCACCACTTCTTCTAAAGCAGCATTTCCCGCCCTTTCACCTAAACCATTCACCGTTGTATTAACTGATAAAGAACCCGCTTTGATCCCGGCTAGACTGTTAGCAGTTGCTAAACCAAAATCATTGTGGGTGTGCATTTCCACCGGGATTGATAATGCCGTTACTAATTGTTTAACTTGTGTGTAAGTAGTGAAAGGGTCGAGAATCCCCACAGTGTCACAAAAGCGAAATCGTGAAGCACCACGTTCTTGAGCATAAAGAGCTACATCTAACAGAAATTTCTCCTCCGCTCTGGAAGAATCTTCTGCACCTACGGAAACAAATAATCCATGATCAAGGGCAAAGTTAATACTATCTCCCAGCTTGTCTAAAACCACCTGCCATTTTCCCTGAAATTTGGCGTTAATTTGAATTGCAGACACAGGAATAGATATATGCACTCGCCGCAAACCACAATCTATGCAAGCCTGAATATCTGAAATTACCGCCCGGTTCCAACCCAGCAGGTCAGCTTGTAAACCCAAGTTAACAATTCTGGCTATGGCGTATTGTTCTGCTTTACCCATGGCCGGAACCCCCACTTCTAACTCATGAACTCCCATAGCGTCCAATAATTGAGCGATCGCTATTTTTTCCTCTAAGTTAAAAGCTACCCCAGCAGCTTGCTCACCATCTCGCAAGGTTGTGTCATTGATGACAATTTGAGTCATGTTTGTAATTCCTCGATCACCACAGTTAATATACACAATTTTTTATCAGTCAACTAGTAAAACTACAATTATTTCCCAAGTTGACCTACTGATCTAATAATTACGTTATTTTTAGATTGGTGGGATGAGGTGCGATCGCTGTTTTTATTACCTCACTATGGTGCTAAACTAATCCGCGAAGTCCATACGCATGAATGGAGAATATGCTCGTCGGTCAGTCTCTGGATTAACTCTAACTGTATTTACATAGTTTGAACCTTCCTGATCTTCCCGAATTGCTCTCCATACCAACATACGCCAACCTTCCACAGATACTAAATAGCGATCTGTTGTGTTACCAGGCTTAAGCCAGCGCAATCCATTTCCAACGTTGATGTGTTCATATTGTGAAAAACCGTCTTTGGAACTAGCAGCCCGCAATAGAAAGCGAAATGGATCGCAATCATCTAGTGGTCTCAAATTATCAAAACAATCTCTAATAGCTCTTTTAGAAAGAAAGGGCATTAAAACTGAAGGTTTACGCATTTTCTCAAGAAATAAGAACCCTACAGCCGAAATAGTTACCCTTCTGCTAGAAAATTCAACAAGCGATTCAAAAAATTTTCTTTCTGTAAAAGGGACTCTTTGCTCCCATTCCGTTTGGGAAATTTCGGTTTCACGCTCGATTTTTTCAAATAAATCTTGATAGGTATCAAATTGCGATCGCCTAAATTCTACAGGAAGTGGAGGTAATTCAAGCAATGTACTAGACTGTTCAAATATATAGTCGCACTTAATGCCTGTCAGCATACCTAACAACACTGTATATGGAACTAGAGCTTTATAACCTCCAGTGGGGTTTAGGATAATACTACTTGGATCATAACCATCAATTTCTTTGAGAATACGTTTCACAAAGTTAACAACACCTTCTTGCTTAAAAAGTTCAGCATCTGAAACTTGAAGTCCAGTAATTCGTTCTGCTTTTGCATATATACCATCCCAGTAATGATTCAGATATTTTTCAACTGCAAGAGCGCAGCAATACCCATCATCTGTACCTGATGCCAATAAAATTACTCTGTCTTGATTAGTAATACCGATGCGGACAAGAGAATGAATTTCCGCAGACAAATTATCCTTTAGGTTTTGTCCTTCAGGAGGAATTTCACGAAAGTAAGAAAATATTTCTTCCGCAGCCTCTTCTACACTATTTTTTTCATTAACCCAATGGATTAAATCTTTTGCATTACAGACTTTTTTAGCTGCACTTGTTCCTACAGAACATACAACTGTCTTAACCATTTCCCAACTCCTTTTAATTGTGTGTAATAACTAATTTTTTTTTAGATATTTCCTAATGTGTGTCCCATACCTAAACGGGTCTTCATCCCCGTACCACAAAAACCCGCATATTGAACTAATAAATTAGCCACATTTGCCAATAAAGGATCAGCAGTGATTCCCCCTAGTGTATTTCCATTCCACACCCAGTCAGGCCCTTTCTGTGCCAACCCCAGTGTAAATTTGGCTTTGTAATCCCCATTATCAACAGTCCTCCCACTGCTGACTCTTAATATCCAGTTGTTTGCTCCCATGTTATAAGTAGCCATTGTTTGAAACTGTTTTCATCAATGGATAAATTATATACCCTATATAGAAGAGGTTTCTTCCATATCTTCTAATATTAGTGTGATCATCCCGAATAGGGCTTAAATCAAGGGTTTTGCTCGTGGTTTTCTAACTCCACAACAGTACAGCCAACATCATTAGTCTAACCGAGCTACAGAGAAAATAGTTGTGCCTTTTTTAATCTTAGTCCCCTTGCGGGGAAGAAAGATGGGAGACTAATTAATTCAATCATCCAGCATCTCACGGAGTTATATCTTCGCCTCTGAATTAAATCAACTTGTTAGATGGAGTTGACTCCTATTCAGCATATGACGCATGATTGTTTCCATTCCCTTGCGAGAAATTTTATAAATTTTATAAACTTTATATATTATATAGCTAATCTTGCCCAAATGAGGTACATTCGTAGCCAGGAGAGTGAATTAAACCACACTGAACTTAAGGGGATGACTTGCCCAGGTTTTTCGTCTACTTGTCTGTGTGTATTGTTGGTCATCAGAATCAACCATCACCTGGTCTTTAAGTGAGTAGAATCTATCTACTATCTGAGGACGAAAATACCATTCTTCATTAGAGTCATCTATTAATTTCCATTCATAGTCAATTACCAAATCTTGAATCTTCTCCCAGGTTTCATCTGACAACTCGGTATTTCCTCTCAACTCCATCTGAAAATCAATCCAATGAATATCAGGAAAATGAATAGCGACAGCCATCACCCTTTTGATTCCTTCTACTGAATTTAATTGATTCACCAACTTTCGTATTTCACGAATATAAAATCCTGGATTTTCCGGTTCTAATAAATACAGTTCAGCTTTAGATGAACTCCGATTACTCCAATTTGAAACTGAATGGGTTGGTGTTGACTGTATACTTGAAATCATGTTGTTCCCTTGAGAAATTCATCTAATCTGTCTTTTAAAAATGCTGCGTGTTGTTTAGTGAGTGCAAAATTGATTGGATTTATGGTTGATGATGATTCTTCATCTTCTCCAAATCGATTTTGGACTTTCACTCATAATTTTTACCTCGACTTGAATTGAAATTTACGTCAATATTATAACTCATGTCGTCAAGTCTTGCAAGTTTTATACAAAATAAGAATAAAATCTTTACAAAATGTCCAGACTCACAGGAATGACCGTGGAATCAGTACGTTAGCAAAAAAGAGCAGAAATAATCAAATCCCAGAACTTGTTCTTTGACCGAAATATCAACTAACTCAACTATGTAGCATACTGAAGAATCACTATGCTTTTAAATTTTCCTAGTCACATCATCCCCGCAAGGGGACTAATATTAACTACAATAAATAACAACACCTATGCAGCATATGGATAATGCCAAGAACAGCTAAACCCAGCAGTCGTAAACTCCAGCCCAAATCACCATCTACCCCTACTCCCCCTATGTGGCCAGATGAGACGGAATTGGTAGGATTAGAGTTTGAACTAGAAGCACTTACCACCAGTTCTCTCTACTCCCAATATACTATTGCCCTCCATGCTTGGTTTCTTGACCAAGTGCGACAATTTGACCCAGACCTCTCAGCTTATCTCCATGATGGGGAGTCAGAAAAACCATTCAATATCTCAGCCCTGGAAAGTCAACTACTTCCCGCAGGCAAGCAATTACAATTAGAAGCTAACCAAATTTTACGCTGGCAAGTTCATGCTTTATCCGCCAAAGTAGTACAGTTTCTGCAAAAGTGGTTAACTAAACTGCCACAAACCCTAAAATTAAGAGATGCTTCCCTAAAAATCAAACAGGTGACAATCTCTCATCCACCAACTACCTACCCCCAACTATTGGAACTACCAGCACAATACTCTAACGTTAACCTCAGCTTCATCTCACCTACTAGCTTTCGCCGCAAAGGTCATCATTTCCCTCTCCCCGTACCTGTTAACTTGTTTCATAGTTACCTGCGACGCTGGAATGACTTTTCCCAAATACCCATATCCCAAACATCTTTTCTCGATTGGATCGACGAAAATGTGATTATTCATGGACACCGCTTAGAATCAATTAAAGTAGCAGCTGGTAAACGGGGTTCAGTGACAGGCTTTACGGGAGCTATTTCCTGCGGTTTGAGTAAAGCAGGTTTAGCTCATACTGAATTTACTCAGTTATTTTATGCCTTGGTTAAACTCGCCCCCTACTGTGGAACAGGACACAAAACCACTTTTGGACTGGGACAAACTTGTTTAGATTGGGTGGAACCACAACCCACAACTTCTACCCAGGTGATCACAAATCTTTTAGCAGAACGCATTGAGGAATTAACTGCCATCTTCACCGCACAACGCAAACGCCAAGGAGGCGATCGCACTGATAGAATAGCAGCTACCTGGGCAACTATCCTCGCACGCCGGGAAGCTGGGGAATCTATGAAAGTGATAGCAGAAGATTTAGAAATGCCTATTTCCACTGTCAAAACTTACACCAAATTGGCTAGGCGATCGCTCAAACAAGCCAATTTTGCCAATTTTGCCGATTTTGCCGATTTTGCCGATTTTTAATATTGCCCACTTTGATTTATAGGTTATGATAACCATTATCATTATCTCAACCAGTCAACTTGACCATACATGACTACTCTCACGCCAGAAATTCCCAAACGAGGAATGCCGGTTACCATCATTACTGGATTTTTAGGTAGTGGTAAAACCACACTCCTCAATCAAATTCTGAAAAACAAACAAAACTTAAAAATTGCCGTCCTAGTTAACGAATTTGGCGACATTAACATTGATAGCCAATTACTGGTTTCCATAGACCAAGACATGATGGAACTCAGTAATGGTTGTATTTGCTGTACCATCAACGATGGGTTAGTTGATGCTGTTTATCGAGTCTTAGAAAGAGAAGACCCCATTGATTATTTAGTAATTGAAACCACCGGGGTAGCCGACCCCTTACCAATCATCCTCACATTTTTAGGCACAGAACTGAGAGACCTAACCAATCTCGACTCTATTCTCACCTTAGTAGATGCAGAAACCTTTGATAATCAACATTTTCAAAGTGAATCAGCCTTAAAACAAATCACCTATGGCGATATTATTCTCCTGAATAAAGTTGACCTAGTAACCCCAGAAAAACTACAAGCACTGGAAAACTACATTTATCAAGTCAAAGTAGGGGCAAAAATTTTACGCACCCAATATGCACAAGTACCATTACCATTGATTCTCGGCACAGACTTAACACCCAAACAACAGTATATATCCATTGCAGAACAGGATGCCCACCAAAAGCATCATCATAAACATGATCATCATCACTCAGATCACCTAGATAATGATGGCTTTATTTCCATTTCCTTCCAAAGCGATCGCCCCTTTGATGTTCACAAATTTGAAACCTTCCTCACTGAAGCAATGCCATCAGGTGTATTTCGTGCCAAAGGCATACTCTGGTTTAATGACAGTGATTTACGGCACATATTTCAACTGAGCGGACTACGCTACAATTTACACGCTGACGATTGGTATTCTCAACGAAAAAATCAGCTAGTGTTCATTGGCAGAAACTTGAACAACAATGAAATCGATTCCCAGTTACAAAAATGTTTGGTATGATGAGAAAGTGTAAAGTTATGTTACAATCATTCACTAGTCAGGGCTTGAGAACTGACTAAATTCAGTAAAACATTCCTAACGAAACTCAAAAAATGACTCTATCGATTCGTCCCGATCTAACTTCTGCCGATCAGGTACTATCGTCTTTGCCTGCTCAAAAGCGAAAAGTAACAGAAGCAGAAATGATGCAGGCTGTACGGACCTTATTGATTGGATTAGGTGAAGATCCAGACCGCGAAGGACTCAAAGACACTCCCAAAAGAGTAATGAAAGCCTTGCAGTTTCTCACAAAAGGATATACTCAATCCTTGGACGAACTACTAAATGGAGCAGTATTTACAGAAGATGCCAATGAAATGGTGTTAGTTCGGGACATCGATATTTTTAGTTCCTGTGAGCATCATATCCTGCCCATCATTGGTCGCGCTCACGTTGCCTATATACCCAATGGTAAAGTCATCGGCTTGTCCAAAATTGCCCGAATTTGCGAAATGTACGCCCGACGCTTACAAGTACAAGAACGTCTCACCAGCCAAATTGCCGACGCATTGCAGGGATTACTCAAACCCCAAGGTGTGGCAGTAGTCATAGAAGCTACCCATATGTGTATGGTGATGCGCGGTGTACAAAAACCCGGTTCTTGGACTGTTACTAGTGCCATGCGTGGAGTTTTTGCCGAAGATTCCCGAAGTCGCGCAGAATTTATGAATTTAATCCGCCATAATGCCAACTTTCATTAAATAGTTATCATAGAGCTAAATTTATTAGCTCCTGCTGTAAGTGTGGAGATAAAAAAATATTATCTCTACATTTATCTGAAAACCAGGAATTAACCATTGGTGCAGGAATACACTCTTTTACCCATACCCTGTCAAGTTAGCAGGCCAGGTTATAGTTATCCCCGGAATGTACCTCAGAGGAACTTAACATTACTTGAATCAATCTACCAAATAGTACAACTTATTGGCATTCCTGATGGACATTTACTTGAATCGTAAGATTTAATCGGTTAATGTAAGCAGTCAGGATTGTTTTGAAAGGTAACCTAATGAATAAAAAAACTATACTTAGTTTGCTTTCAACCCCCATGCTAGTTAGTTCCATTCTTGCTATGGGAGCAATGGCAAATCAAGCACGAGCAGCCGAACTGGAAACAGAAAACACAGATAAATTAACCTGTATCCGCAATGAACACATAGTCCGTCCCGTATGTGCTAGAGCCTCGGTATTAGCTAAAGTCCCTAAATATCAGCCGGGAATCGAGTTTTCCGCCACTGAAAATGAAGTTCCCTTGCTAGCCTTTAACATTGAGGAAAGTGATATGGCAGTTGAGTTATTTAATTGTGACTGTCCAGCTTGTATAAACGCCTTACGGCAGATGCGTGGCATTGAACCTTTAGTTTATTAGTTAAGATGTTTAAATAGGGACACAAGCTTTGTTGTATCCCTGGTGGTTTTCAAACTCTGATCATCCTACGGCAGTTTCTCAAGAAACTGCCGATATTTTTGCTTGAACTCAGGAAAAAACCACTTGGCTATAACTACTAGCCCAAGTCACCCATTTATGAGATAGTCCCATATGCAATACTTCCCCGGTTTTTTCTGGTTCAGTGAGCATTGCTCCTGTTAGGTCAGCGCCATTGAGTTCTGCTTCACTGATATTGCAAGCAGTTAAATTAGCCCTGCTGAGATTAGCATTTCTGAAATTAGCCCCACTCATTTCTGCTTCACTGAGGTTTGCGCCCACCAAGTTGGCAATTTCTAAATTGGCAGCGCGTAAATCTGCACGACTTAGGTTAGAGTCTTCTAAGTTCACTTTAATCAACTCAGCACCAATCAAGTTAACCTCACTTAAGTTTGCACCCTTTAAATTTGCTCCACTCAGGTCAGCATCTGTTAAATTTGCCTGACTAAAGTTACATCCACTTAAATTAGCTTGAGTTAAGTTAGCTCCACTTAAATCTGCCTCAGTAAAATCAGCACCACTCAAATTAGTAGCACTCAAATTCATTTGATGTAAATTAGCTCGATTAAATGTGCGTTCTCCTGCTGCATAAAGATTGAGGATTTTTTGACTATCCATGTTGTCACCTCCCGGTGTCTACAAGTTATCAAGTTGAGTTATCAGTTACACTCCACCCAAACCACAGTTTGCCAGTAACTAATTTTTTTTAGGGAAACTTGTTTCTTCATTGTGCTATAATTACAAGCTGTTTTCAAAAATACTTAATAGAAATATACTTAACTTAACTTAATGGCTGATTTCATATCTACCCTATCTGAAGCAGTGGCTACATATGGCCGAGGAAGCCCACATCCCCCTGCGGAAACAATTGTCAAAGCTTTGTTAATATAGCCTTTCTGTTGGTAGTGAGGTACGTTATTAGCTGGCAAAATGCCCTGAATACAAGGTTGATATCATTTATATTTGTATTGTACTTAAGTAAAAACACTATTGTATTTTTTTGTTTCAACTCTATTTACTTTTTATCACTCAAGAGAGAGAATAACGGTTAACTCAAATTTGGGAAACCTCCAAAGGGTTGATTCCCAAACATAACTTGCCAATTCATCGCAGAGTTTAACCGGGGTCAGATGACGCAAGCTTTTAATCAAGTCCAAGAGTGGGAACAACGCCGCGAGGAAGCCAGCCGTTACTACAAACAAGGCCAGTTTCAAAAATATCTCAGTTTTGCCAGTGAGAATTTAGAGTTAGCCAGAGCAATTCCAGACCGAGCTAGGGAAGGCCACACATTAAATGATATCGGTTTAGCTCATCTGAGTTGTTGTCAACCTGTACAAGCATTAGAGTGTTTTCAGCAAGCACATTTGGTAGCTGTGGAAATTGGTAATCAGCAAGCTGAAGCCATCGCACTCAGCAATCTAGGTTCCACCTACAGCCGTTTAGGGCGACTATCGCGATCGCTAGAGTATTTTAATCAAGCAGTAGTAATCTTTAGACACCTGCAAGACACTCAAGGGGAAGTTTCTACCCTCAATGATGTAGCCATAATTTACAGCAAATTAGGTCAACCAAAGCGATCGCTATTACTACAGTACCAAATTTTGGCCATTCGTCGCTCATTAGGAGATTTTTCTGGTGAAGCAACCACCCTCAATGGTATTGGTCATGCCTACAGCACTTTAGGTCAGTATGAGCAAGCTTTGGAATTTTTGCAAGCAGCGCTACCCATTCAACGGGCCGTTAAGAACCTCATGGGGGAAGCCACTACCTTAAATAATATTGCTTCTGTCTATGGTGATTTAGGACAGCCTAAAAAAGCACTTTTACTTTACCATCAAGTTTTGTGGACACGTCGAGCAATAAATGATCGTGGTGGTGAAGGTACAACCCTACATAATATTGGTTTTACCTACCACCTCCTAGGAAATCACCGTCAGGCCTTGAAACATTACCAGCAAGCCATCCCCATTTATCAAGAAATTGGTGATTCTCTGGGAGAAGTTTCCACCCTGTTGAATATGGGTAATGTTTATGCCAAGAGTAAACGCAAAAAATTAGCCCTATCCTACTACGAAGAGGCGCGAAATTTAGCTAAAGCCATAGAATCTCAGCCACTCTTGCAAAAGATACAGCATTGTATAGACAATCTTTGAAAAATCATACCCCATCCCCTAAATTCACTCAAGAGAGGAGTTAGGGCTGAGATTTTCTAGCAGCCATTGCTCAATCACCCCACTAACAAACTGATTACCTAGTAAATTCAGATGTATGTGATCTTGATACAGGGCTTTTGCCTCTGGGTGTGCGTTGAGTAATGGTAAAACATCTATATAGCTAATTTGCTTGGTTTCGGTAAAGTCAATCAATCTTTGACGGGTTTTAACCTCATAGTCCCGTGGTCCTGGTTCACCAATTTCTCGCAGTAGAGGAGTCATCACCAGTAAAAATTGGCTATTGTTTCCACCAGTGAATGCTTGAATTTGTCCAATGGCTTCTAAATTAATCCCTACTATATCCCCTGTTTCCTTTTGAACTGCTTTGATTTCCTGGCTGGGCTTTGGTTTGATCATGTACCTCTCCCACACTTCCGCCAATGCTAGGGGGGGTTTTTGATCTGGGTAATTGCGATCGCGTCCCACTGGTAAAGATGTAGGTGCAGTGCCAAATAAATCATCAGTGTTAATTAACAATACCACAAATTGAGCTTGAAAATTACCAAATTTTTGTAAATACGCTAACTCGTTTCTGGGACTCCAAGAATTAGCAGAAGCATTTAATACTTGTATTTCCTGGTAATTACTAATATTTGATAGTAGAGAACGGGTGATCAGGCTAGATATGGTATTATCCTGATCAGTCCACCAACCACCATTAGCAATAGAATCTCCAATAATTAATACTCTTAGCGTACCGGGTAGGGGTATTTTTTCTACAGGGGGGCTTCGCATGGAATATTGATTAATTTCAATGCGGTTACCAAAGCGCCGGGTGCGCTGATTAGGCGCTAACAAATAACCAATGTGGGGATCAGCAACATAAATCAATGGATTACCAAAACCAAACAGCCATCGCAACACCACTTCCACCACCACACATAAACCCACAACCCCCACAATCATGATTAGTGCTAATTTCACTTGTAAACGCCCTTGGAATCAAAATACAGGTGTCCCGAAAGTTTAGAATAGTTGATAATATATTGCAACCTAAACATGAAATTCAGTGAAATTATCTGCAAACTAGGAGAAGGTGTCACAGATACCAGCCTCAGCCGCAACCAAGACCAAGACCCAGAAATTACAGGTTTAGCGGCTTTAGACCAAGCAAAAATTGGTGATATTAGCTACATAGAAGGAGCAAAATTTGCCTCTTATGTCAGCCAAACAAAAGCTAGTGCTTTAATCTTGCCCCAAAATCCAACATTACAATCACAAGCACAAGAACGGGGTATAGCCTGGATAGCTACGCCAGACCCACGATTGTTATTCGCCGGAGCGATCGCACTTTTTTATCAACCATACCGCCCCGTCCCAGAAATTCACCCCACGGCAGTCATTGATCCCACAGCCAAAATCGGTCAAGATGTTTATATTGGCCCTCATGCTGTGATTCAGCAAAATGTGGAAATTGGCAACGGGGTAATTATTCATCCTAATGTAGTGATTTATCCCCATGCTCACATCGGCGATCGCACCACCTTACACGCTAACTGTACTATCCATGAACGTACCCGCATCGGTAGTGATTGCCTAATTAACAGTGGTGCTGTCATTGGTGCAGAAGGCTTTGGTTTTGTACCTACCCCCACCGGTTGGGTGAAAATGGAACAATCAGGTTATACCGTCCTGGAAAATGGGGTAGAAGTTGGCTGTAACACAGCCATTGACCGCCCGTCCGTAGGAGAAACACGCATAGGGACTAATACAGTAATTGACAACTTGGTGCAAATAGGACACGGTTGCCAAATAGGCTTTGGTTGTGCCATCGCAGGTCAAGCGGGACTCGCTGGAGGAGTAAAAGTAGGCGATCGTGTGATTTTGGCGGGACAATCAGGAGTAGCCAATCAAGTAAAAATTGGTGATGGAGCGATCGCATCTGCTAAAGCTGGGATTCATCATGATGTCCCACCAGGGGAAATTGTCTCCGGAATACCAGCAGTTCCTCACAAACTATATCTAAAAGCATCTGCCATTTATAACCGCTTGCCGGAAATATATCAATCCTTCAAGCAGTTACAACGCCATTTAGGCAAAAAATGAGGGTTTTATGGTGACTGTGAGTTTTCCTGTTGGACACAATTTCACCCCCGACCATTACAGTCCCAGTTTTTCTAACACTGGCCGAGTAGAAACAATGTGACGGTCTAAACCTAGTTTTGTGGGGCTAACTCCTAAAGCCAAAGCTATTAACTGCGGTAAATGCAGCACTGGTAAACCAAGCCGCTTTTCAATCACCTTTTCCACTTCTGGCTGACGAGAATCTAAATTTAAATGACACAAAGGACAAGGAGTAACCATACAATCAGCACCCAGAGCCAAGGCTTCTTGAATGTGCATCCCAGCCATTTGGAAAGATTGGTTAGTGGCGTAGCTAGCAAGAGGCCAACCGCAACATTGGGTACGACCACGGTAATAAATTGGCGTTGCGCCCACCGCCCGAAACATATTTTCCATACCTTCCGGGTGGAATGGGTCATCATAGGGCATATGTTTTTGAGCGCGGAGGAGATAGCAGCCATAAAAAGCAGCACACTTTAATCCTGTTAACTTGCGAGTCACACGGTTGCTAATTTCCTCTAAACCATAATCCGTCAGCAGGGCATAGAGGAGATGTTTAACTTCGCTGGTACCACGATAAGGAGAACATCCTTCTTTTTGCAGCAAACCGTTTACCTGCTCGATGTAGCTGGGATTGTCTGTTTGACATTGTTTCAAGTTTTCATTGACATGACCAATTACACCTTGACAAGTACTGCAATGGGTGAGCAAGGGCAGATTTAATTCTTCTGCTAAAGCTATATTGCGAGCATTGACGGTATCTTCTAGTAATTGGGAGTCCTCTTTAAATGTGCCAGAACCGCAGCAAGCAGCTTTTTTCAGTTCAATTAGTTCAATACCCAATGCTTGAGTTAAGGCTTGAGTTGATAAATATAGCTCTCGGCAAGCCCCTTGAGCAACACAGCCTGGGTAATAAGCGTATTTCAGCGTAGGAGATAGCATAAGATTATTTTTCAATCAGGTTAGTTACCCCTGATGATAACTGTTTAATTCTGGCAGGGGACAATGGTAAAAGTGTATGTATTAATTGGAATTTCAGGAAAAATTTAGTCATAATTAGCAGTTAAAGGTAATTAGATTAATTCTCATGGTAGGCCATGGGGTGCGTTTTCCTCCTATACCAGGGCTGGTAAAGTAGTTAACTTGTTCTGTCCCTGACACAGCCTAAGTTTCTCTTGGAGGACAAATTTTTCTCCAGGAAAAGCCGTTGATAGTATACGGGCGATCGCGCTTTCCGATAAGATGTATATGCTTAAAACCACATCGCCCCTAAAGAGCGCATAATACCAACTGGTCAAGGAAGTTTATCGTATGAGTGAAGTAGAAATTTTTGAAAGAGTCAAGAAAATTGTTGCCGAGCAACTAAGTAAGGAAGACCAGGAAATCAAACCTGTATCTCATTTTGCCAACGATTTACAGGCTGATTCCCTAGATACTGTTGAATTAGTGATGGCATTGGAAGAAGAATTTGATATTGAAATTCCCGACGATGCCGCAGAAAAAATTACCACGGTTCAAGAGGCGGTGGATTACATCCAAAAGCAAGTTGCCGCTTCCGCCTAAACTGCCATTGGGGATTGGGTACTCGGTACTGAGTGTTAACTACTGGTAATAATTCAATATAGACCAAAATCTGCTAAATCAGAAACTATTATCATGGTTTGGTGGTTCCCAGTCCCCATTCCCCATTCTTGCAGGTTCATCGCCAAATTTAACTGAGAAATGACAGACCATAAACGTAAACGAGTTGTTGTAACTGGTGTAGGCGCAATTACACCTATTGGTAACACAGCAGATGAATATTGGGAGGGCTTGTTAAGCGGACACAATGGCATTGACAACATCACATTATTTGATGCCTCTCGCCATGATTGCCGCATAGCTGGTGAAGTGAAAAACTTTGATCCACTGGCTTACATGGATCGCAAAGAAGCCAAGCGCATGGACCGGTTTTGCCAATTTGGCGTATCGGCTGCCAAACAAGCCATAAACGATGCCAACTTAGTGATTAATGAACTCAACGCCCAACAGGTGGGGGTAATAATTGGTTCAGGCATTGGTGGGCTAAAGGTGCTGGAAGACCAGCAAACAATCTATCTCAACCGTGGGCCAGATCGCTGTAGTCCCTTCATGATTCCCATGATGATCGCCAATATGGCCGCAGGACTAACAGCAATTCACACCGGTGCTAAAGGTCCCAATTCCTGTCCCGTTACCGCCTGTGCCGCAGGTTCCAATGCCATTGGGGATGCTTTTCGCTTAATTCAAAATGGTTATGCTCAAGCCATGATTTGCGGTGGGTGTGAGGCAGCAATTACCCCCCTAGGTTTAGCTGGATTTGCCGCAGCCAGAGCGCTTTCCACTCGCAATGATGACCCGGCTCATGCTTGCCGTCCTTTCGATCGCCACCGGGATGGGTTTGTTATGGGTGAGGGTGGAGGAGTTCTCATATTAGAAGAATTAGAACACGCTCTCAGTCGTGGCGCTCGCATTTATGCGGAAATGATCGGCTATGGGATGACCTGTGATGCCTATCACATGACAGCCCCAGCACCCGGTGGAGAAGGAGCAGCCAGAGCCATGCAGCAGGCGCTCAAAGATGGGGGCATTACCCCAGAAATGGTGAGCTACGTCAATGCTCATGGTACCAGTACCCCAGCCAATGATGTCAATGAAACTGCTGCCATAAAAACGGCTCTGGGTGACCATGCCCATAAAATCGCTGTCAGTTCCACCAAATCCATGACAGGTCATCTTTTGGGTGGTTCGGGAGGTATTGAAGCAGTGGCAACAGTGTTAGCCATCGCTAATGATCAAATTCCCCCAACCATAAATTTAGCAGATCCTGATCCAGAGTGTGACTTAGATTACGTAGCTAATCACAGCCGAACGCAAACAGTGGCCATGGCATTATCCAATTCTTTTGGTTTTGGTGGACACAACGTCACACTAGCCTTTAAGAAGTACATTTAAAAAATTTCCCCTCAGCCATTTGTCCCCTATTCTGAGATAATTATGTGAAAAGTATCACAAATATCCTTCATTGCTAAAACAAGCGTTCAGCATAACCTAATTATTGGCCTGATTTATCACTAGAATCTCAGGATATCTCGCTTGTCCATCAACAATGGGGAGTGGGATGATAAAGATACTGTGGGAAATTTTGATCAGTTATCAAGTTGAACGAATAAAACTGATAACCTGTAATTGTTAGCTGGTAACTGCCAAAAACAACCCCAGTTAAAAGACAAGCTCCAAGAGTGCTAACCCGTCGTTAAGAATCAGAGATTATGGCTGTTGCAACCCAATCCCTCGAAGAACTTTGTATTAACTCGATTCGCTTTTTGGCCATTGATGCCATAGAAAAAGCCAAATCAGGACACCCAGGACTGCCAATGGGCGCTGCTCCTATGGGTTTTGTACTCTGGGATCGCTTTATGCGGTTTAATCCTAAAAATCCCAAGTGGTTTAACCGCGATCGCTTTATTTTGTCTGCTGGTCATGGCTGTATGTTGCAATATGCACTACTGTACCTGACAGGCTACGACAGCGTCACCATTGATGATATTAAACAATTCCGTCAGTGGCAATCTAAAACCCCAGGACACCCAGAAAACTTTGAAACAGCCGGTGTAGAAGTTACTACTGGTCCATTGGGACAAGGCATTGCTAATGCAGTTGGTTTAGCCATGGCTGAAGCCCACCTCGCCGCCAAATTTAACAAACCCGATGCCAAGATCGTTGACCACTACACCTATGTAATTCTGGGCGATGGTTGTAACATGGAAGGCGTTTCCGCCGAAGCTTGTTCTTTTGCAGGACACCAAGGATTAGGTAAACTAATCGCTTTGTACGACGACAACCACATCTCTATTGATGGTTCTACAGATGTAGCATTCACCGAAGATGTTTCTAAGCGCTTTGAAGCTTATGGCTGGCACGTCCTGCACGTTGAAAATGGCAACACCGATTTAGATTCTCTTGCCAAAGCAATTGAAGCAGCAAAAGCTGTCACCGACAAGCCGAGCATGATTAAGGTGACAACCATCATCGGTTATGGTTCTCCCAACAAACAAAACACAGCCGGTATTCACGGTGCCGCTTTGGGTACTGAAGAAGTTGCCTTAACTCGGAAACAATTAAACTGGGAATACGAACCCTTCGTACTACCTGAAGATGCCCTCAACCACATGCGTAAAGCAGTTGAGCGCGGTGCAAGCTACGAAGCAGAATGGAACCAGGCATTTGCCGACTACAAAGCCAAATATCCCCAAGAAGCAGCAGAATTTGAACGTTACATTAGCGGTAAACTCCCCGACGGTTGGGATCAGGTACTACCTAGCTACACTCCCGCAGACAAAGCCAGCCCCACACGCAAACACTCAGAAAATTGCTTGAACAAGTTAGCCCCAGTGATCTTAGAGTTAATCGGTGGTTCAGCTGACTTGACACACTCCAACCTCACTGAAATTAAAGGCTTCGGTGACTTTCAAAAAAATCAATACCAAAACCGCAACGTCCACTTTGGAGTGCGGGAACACGGTATGGGTGCAATTTGTAACGGTATGGCCCTGCATGGTTCAGGATTAATTCCCTACGGTGCAACCTTCCTGATTTTCACAGATTATATGCGTGCAGCCATCCGCCTATCTGCTTTGTCTGAAGCTGGGGTAATTTGGGTAATGACTCACGATTCCATTGGACAAGGTGAAGACGGACCCACACACCAACCCGTGGAAACCTTGGCTTCCTTGCGGGCTATTCCCAACCTGACTGTGATTCGTCCCGCAGATGGTAACGAATGTTCCGGCGCTTACAAAGTCGCAATTACCAAGGCAAAACAAAACGCTCCCACCTTGTTAGCTTTTACTCGTCAAGCTGTCCCCAACTTGGCAGGTACATCAGCTGAAAACGTCGCTAAGGGTGCTTACGTATTGGTGGAGTGCCAAGGTACTCCAGATATTATCTTGATCGGTACTGGTTCAGAAGTCAACCTTTGTGTCACCGCAGCTGAGAAACTAACAGCCGAAGGGAACAAAGTGCGTGTTGTTTCTATGCCTTCCACAGACTTGTTTGATGCCCAAGATGCAGCTTATAAAGACTCTGTTCTCCCGGCATCTGTTACTAAGCGTTTGTCTGTAGAAGCTGGTAGCAGTTTTGGCTGGCACAAGTATGTTGGTATTGAAGGCGACACTGTGAGCATAGATACTTTTGGCGCTTCCGCTCCTGGTGGTGTTTGTATGGAGAAGTTTGGCTTTAGTGTTGATAATGTTTTGGCTAAAGCTAAGGCTTTGTTGGGTTAATTAGCAAGGAAATATTCTCATGAACTACCCCAGCCTAGTTCGTTGATGCTGGGCTTTCTACCTTCTACAAGATTTCTGTTTTTTTAGTAGTTAGGTGATTGTTGACGACTTTATAGAGGGATGGGGAATTTCGCGGATATTTGTTAAATTTTTCTGGGGAGGGGAAAAAGCTCCCCCCTTTTTTTTATGTCTAGGAGGGTTTCCTACCAACTGGAGCGTTGTTTTTCTTTCTAGGCACCTTTAATAATACAGATCTATTTACGTAATTGAAGCCCTTTTTGCCATCCTGCTATTTTGTATAGCCATGATTTAACTAAAATCTGCTGTTCTCTACGTAAATTACCGTAACGCTTCATGGCCAACAAACTCGCCAAAAGTCCAGGAGAAGCAACAGAACCAACTAAGAGTATATACAATATGCGGGGGATGTATAGATTTATAGGACTATGTTTAGCCAATACGAGTGCATGATTATAACTTCCATTGAAAACCTTAGACTCTAAATCACCATCTCTACCATCAGTATAAACTGTCTTACTAGGATAATGATCTACAACATTGTTAAAATCAAATATTACTTCATATCCTCGTTGTTTTACTTGTAAACAAACATCAAGTTCAAACATTTGCCAATAGCGTTTAAAGCTACTTTCAAAACAATTCAACGCACAGCGCCTCAAACTTAAGTTATAACCAACAAGATGATCAACCCGAATTGGATGGCGAGAAGTCCACTCCTCTGGGTGGTCGTACATATTACCATAACTTTTGCCGTACCAGGTGAGCTTACCTATGGGTTGTTTCTGGCGTTTTGGAAATGCAGAACCATCAGAAAAATAATTATTAGCTGAACCACCTACAGCCCCAATGATTGGATCTGAGTAAAAAGAAAGATGTCTAGCAATCCAGCCAGCTGGTGTCACCACATCATCATCACATAGCAAGATTATTTCGCCTGTGGCTGCTGCTAGTGCGGTGTTTTCCGCAATGACAATACCAGCTTCGATGGAATGTAAAAGTTTTAGACAATAAGGAATAGTAGGCTGTAGCTCTTGAACAGCATCCCTTGTTCTGATGTCGTTAGCCTGCCATACCACAATTACCTCATTAGGTAACACTGTTTGCATCGCCAAACTTTGTAAACAACGAGTCAGCTTGTCAACTCTTTGCCAGCTGGGAATAAGCACACTAGTAGTTAGTTGTACCTGACGATCTGTTTCAAGCCCCAAAATCTCTTGCATATAAAAACATCATTAATAATATTTGATAGCAGTGTAACAGTATAGTAGTATAAATTCCATCAATTGATTTGCAAAGTAACAAACTATGTATGGCTAGGACTCGAAAACTTCTGTCCATCGGTCACTCCTATGTGGTCAACCTCAACCGACGATTAGTTAATGAAATAGCCCGTTTGGGAAAAGAGGAATGGGAAGTCACATCTGTTGCTCCCCTGTTGATGCGGGGAGACTTACGACCTATCAAACTAGAAACCGACTCTGAGGAACTTTCCCACTTAGAAGGAGTGCGAGTATATAACAGCGATCGCATTCACATCATGACTTATGGTTGGCGACTGCGGGAAATTATGCAGCAAAACTGGGACTTAGTGCATTGTTGGGAAGAACCATACATATTTGCAGGCGGACAAGTTGCTTGGTGGCTATCTCAAAATACCCCATTAGTTTACACAACAGCTCAAAGTAAGTTGAAATTATATCCACCGCCCTTTAATTGGATTGAAAACTATGCCATGAGCCGGGCTAAAGGATGGATATGTTGCGGACAAATTGTTGCCAATACTTTAAAGCCTCGTCCGGGGTATTCGCTCCCCATGCGACTAATTCCCCTGGGTGTAGACATTAACTATTTTTACCCTTGTGTTCATACCAAAGATCAAACTCGTCAGATGCTGGGTTGGGAAGCACAGGGAACACCTGTTATCGGCTATTTAGGGCGCTTTGTTCCCGAAAAGGGATTAGATTTACTAATGACCGTTTTAGATAGTTTAGCCACTCCGTGGCGAGCTTTATTGGTGGGTACTGGAGTCATGGAATCATCATTACAAACTTGGGCAAAGCGTTATCCTGAAAGGGTAAGAATTTGCACAGATGTTAAACATCATCAAGTTCCTCAATACCTCAACGCTATGGATATCCTAGTTGCTCCTAGTCAAACAGTCTCCAACTGGCAAGAACAGTTTGGACGTATGCTAATTGAAGCCTTTGCCTGTGGTGTTCCTGTAATTGGTAGCGACAGCGGCGAAATTCCTTATGTCATTCAAGATGCGGGGGTAGTGGTTGGCGAAAAAGATCATCAGGGATGGATAAAAGCCATTTCCAACTTGCTCAATAGTCCATCCCAAAGGCAAGAAATTTCCGCCCAAGGATTAGAAAGAGTGCGTAAACATTACGCTTGGCCAGTTGTTGCTCAACAGCATTTACAATTTTTTACAGAGCTTTTGTAGTCCAGTAATTGATCAATTTAATGATGAGAGATCATTGCTTTTGGTCTTTGTAACCAAAAAATAACATTTTTTCAAGAAATAGCGAACATCATGTTATATTGTGCTTAGTTAACTAGGGTAATTTCTTAGCAGCGTAGTTGTTTGAACTTGCCGTATATAGATAATCATCAACAAACAGAAATTTGGATAAAAATAAATTGCGTCTTGCTGTTATCTGCGATTATCCAGAGGAGAACTGGCCTAGCATGGACTTATGCGCTCAGATGCTACTCCAGCATCTGCCAGATCAAGATATCACATCTATTCAAGTTTGTCCAACATTTAACAGCCGTTGTCAGCAACTTCCCTGGATTGGTAAAAAGCGCTTTGCTTATAATGCAGATCGCCTCATTAACCGCTTTTGGGATTATCCCCAGTATCTCAAAACCAGAGTGAAGAATTGTGATTTTTATCACATTGCTGACCATTCCTATGCCCAGTTAGCCCATGTATTACCAGCAGACCGTACAGGAGTATATTGTCATGATATTGACGCCTTTCGCGCTCTTCTAGAACCAGAAAGAGAGCCTCGCCCAGGCTGGTATCAGGCTATGTCTCGGAGAATTCTGCGTGGTTTGCGATCATGCTCAGTGATTTTTTATTCTACCGCGGCAGTCAGAAAAGAAATTGAACATTACCAACTTGTTGAATCATCAAGACTAGTTCATGCTCCCTATGGTATCGCCACAGAATTTCAGCCCATTTCTCAACCTGATCACATATTGGCACAAATACCAAAAGCACCTTTTTTACTTCATGTTGGTAGCTGTATTCCCCGCAAGCGTATAGATGTTTTACTAGAAGTTTTTGCTCAAGTGAGAACTATTCATCCAAAGTTACGACTTGTCAAAGTTAGCGGTGAATGGACAGCAAGCCAGCAACAGCAAATTCAGCAGTTGAATATAAGCGAGTCTATCATTTATTTCCAAGGTTTACCACGCTCAAGCATCGCCGCTCTTTACCAACAAGCCTCAGCAGTGTTACTAACCAGTGAAGCAGAAGGTTTTGGCTTACCTGTGATTGAAGCTTTAGCTTGTGGAGGTATAGTAGTTAGCAGTGATATTCCCGTATTGCGTGAAGTGGGAGGACAAGCTGTTATATATTGTCCAATGGGAGATATATCAACTTGGGTGCAAAAAATAGAGCAAGTATTGGTAAACCCAAATTTAGCCCCTGATATAAATCAGCGTCTAGCTCAAGCAGAAAAATATTCTTGGTCGAATCACGCTCGGATTATTGCCAAATCTTACAGGAAGTTACATTTCAATGAATTACAAAGATGAATCATCAAACTGTTGTAGTACTTGCATCTTGCAGATGAAATGCCCTCTCAATATTAACAACTAATACTTATGAAAATTCTATTTATTAATCCAGTAGGAGTAATTGGTGGTGCTGAAAGAGCCTTATTAACTATCTTTGCTGCCATTTACCACCAAAAAACTGATCTAGAAATACACCTAATTGTCGGTACAAATGGACCATTGATAGAACAGGCTAAGAATTTAGGAGTGCAGGTACAAATACTACCACTTCCAGACTCAATCAATCAATTAGGGAATAGTGCATTGAAAGAGAAAGATAAAATTATATCAACATTATTAAAAATAATAATAATATTACCTAGCATTGGTAAATATCTTTGGCAAATTCACCAATTACTGCACCAGATCAAACCGGACTTAATACATTCTAACGGCATTAAAACTCATTTACTGTTAGCATTAGCCGGAGTCAGGAGCATACCTATTGTTTGGCACATCCATGATTTCTACGGTTCTAGACCATTAATAGGAAAAATATTAAAATGGATGAGTCCAAGCGCCAAATTAGGAATTGCAATTTCCCAAGCTGTTGCCGAAGATGCAAAAACTACATTACCTAATTTACCTATAGAAGTAATCTACAATGGCATTGATATTAATTACTTCAATGCTAGTTTACCCTCATCTTTAAATTCCCATCTTCCTATGCGAATAGGGTTAGTTGCTACCTTTGCACGTTGGAAGGGTCATGATGTTTTCCTCGCAGCAGCAGCCCATGTTGTCAAAGCGCGTCCAGATTTAAATGTTCGTTTCTCTATTGTTGGCGAACCTATATATAAAACTCGTGGTTCACAATTTTCCCTACAGGAGTTAAAAGACACAGCCTTACATCTAGACATAGCAGAAAAGCTTGATTTTATTGGTTTCCAGCAAGATATAGTCAAAATTTACCATCAGTTAGATATAGTTATTCATGCTAGTACCCAACCAGAACCATTTGGTTTAGTCATAGTAGAAGCAATGGCTTGTGGAAAACCAGTCATAGTATCTCAAGCTGGTGGTGCTGCTGAGTTATTTACTCATAACTATGATGCCATTGGTGTTCCTCCCAACGATTCTACAGCCCTAGCAGCAGCCATGCTGGATTTAATCGACAACCCCAAAAAACGGCAATTTCTATCAGCAAACGCCAGGAATACAGTGAGCAAACGTTTCAACTACCAGGCTTTACCACAACAAATTATTGCAATTTATAATTTAGTTTTAGGAACCAATTAAATCCCTATACTTTGTCTCCCATTCTGATTGCCTAAGATGGCGTATATCAACATAACTCATTAATCGGATATGGGTAACATTATACCTTACTACTAGCATAGTAATAGTAATCATAATACCTTTGTTGGGCACTAATACCATTCATAGCTATACCTAAAACATTTTGCTCGGCTTTTTCTAACAAGTCCTTAACAATAGCAACACTGTTAACATCAGCTATTCCCGGACGGATCACAAACAAAATTCCATTAGCCAGTTTGCCTAAAATTGTTGCATCAGCAGCAGCTATCAATGGGGGCGTATCTATGACTACAAAATCATATGTTCGGGCGGCTTGTGCTACAAATGCAGCCATTTGACTAGAAACAATGAGTGTATTTGGGTTATTTATTCTTTCACCAGCAGTCAAAAGTTGGAAATTAGGCGAAATTTCTTTGACAGTGCTTTCTAAACTCAACTGATCTCGGATTACATGGCTTAAACCAAGTTCATTGTCAACCTCCCAGATTTTATATTGACTAGGATTCCGCAAATCTCCATCAACTAACAATACTCTAGCTCCTATTTGCGACATTGAAAAAGCTAAGTTAGCCGCAACCGTCGATTTACCTTCTTTGGGGACAGAACTGGATACGACAATCACTTTGGTAGATTTTTCAGAATTGAAATATCTCAAATTGGTTTGCAAGATCCGAAACGATTCACTAACAGAAGATTCTGGTTCATTTCTAACAACTACATCTGGAGCTTCTTTGCCACTATTAGTAAAGAACGGAATATAAGCCAATAGATTATACGGCAATAATTCTTGAGCAGATTGACTGGTTTTGATAGTTTTGTCCATTTTTTCCAAAATAAAGGCTGTAGCCCCACCCACTACAAACCCGCCAAGCACGCCTTGGAGTAAGTTAATATACTGTCTGCTCCTCAGAGGCACTGCCGGAATTAATGCGGGTGTGATCACCCTGGCATTACTGATTTGCATATTTTCTGCTATTTCTAGTTCTTGATTTTTAGCCAGCAGTTCTTGGTAGCTGAACTCAGTGGCATTTATTTCCCGTTCTAACTCCCTTTGCTGCAATTCTAGCTGGGGTAATGAGTCAGCCCTTTGCCTATAAGATTGAATGACTTCCCCCAAAGCTGTCAGCCGTACCTGGAAAGTGAGACGCTCTGCTTCAGCATTAGCGTAACTACTTAAAAGATTTTGTTGTAAACCCGGACCATTGAGTTGAACTACATCTTTGGCTTGATTTATTTCATTTAAGCGTCCTACCTGACCAAGAAAACTTGTTTGGATGCGACTTTCAAGGTCTTGTTTGAGAACTATTTCCTGTTCCTTCAGGTTAATTATTGTCGGGTGAGAATCAGTTAACTCCAATCTTAATGTTTCCAGTCTTATTTGTGTTTCTTGTAGCTTTTGCATAACTGGAACCACAGATGGAGACTCAGCGACAAAACCGGCAATTACAGCCTGTTGTGGAGTTATGCCAAATAGTTGCTGAATTGATTCTATCCTTGCCTTTTGTACCCTTAGTTCTGACTGGGTTGCCTCGATTTGTCTATTTAAATCAGTAATGGTACTAACAATCGAGCCTGCTTCTGTTTTCAGGTCTAATACTTGATTCTGCTGTTTAAAATTTTGCAATCGTTTTTCAGCAAATTGTAACGCAGCTCTTCTTTTCGGCAACTCTTGAGCGATAAAATCCCTAGCAGACTTAGTTTGCGCCCGGTTGGCACTGATATCATTCTCTATGTAGACATCCATTAAAGAATTGACAACCTTGGCCGCTAACCTAGGATCTATACTTGTATAGTAAACTTGTAATATATCTGTATTTTCAATGTTACTTACCTCTAAGTCTTTTAAAAACACCAACGGGTTCATGTTGAGTTTCAAAGCATTGATAGTTTTTTCAGCTAAAGGTAGAGAACTGAGAATAGCAGCCTCAGTAGCGATTGGTCTGCCTGTTACTGAACTTTCTAGTGCCCCTAATTGGCGACCTACTCCTGTCAGTGATGAGGTAGGGTTCTTTTTCAGCACTAGCTGACCTGATGCTCGATAAGTAGGTGTTTCTACTATAGTTTTCACTATACTTAAAACCACAAGGGTAAAGAAAACTATGGAAACAGGCAACCACCGCCGTCTGAGGATAATCCAAAGCTGTAAGTATTCTTCCATGTCAATTATTTGGTTAGGGTTATTTAGTCTAATGGTAATGTAATAAGTATTGCAAGATGCTACTACACAAACACATAACATATATATACCACTTATAACCTTAATGATCACAAATAAAATTTAAATTCATTTCTCTTCTAATCACCGTAATTGCCTAGCCATAAACCGAAAACTTAACTAAAGCGGAGGGGAACTACCTTGGTTTTATGCCGGGTAGTTTTACATGATATTTTCGCTTTCTATGTATTTATACATAAATAATTTCAGATGAAGTTACATTTATTAATACATTAGTTTAGGCTTTCAGATTTTACTCTTACGTATTTCCATTGAAATGTGTTTTTTATGTAAATTATGATAATAATACCCCATTTATTTCTCATTTTCATTTTAAAATTACAAATATCAAATTACGTGTATGTTAACTAACACTGCCTTAGCAGATGGGGAACCAGATGGATTGAGCAGCGAGCAGGACTTGTACTGAGCGTAGTCGAGGTATGGTCTCAATACAAGACGATCATTTATATTTGTATCCCACGTGTTTCAGAAATGCTATATGTTAATCAATAAGCCTAAAATAACTGCCACTAAAAAACTATTATTAGCTAAACTAAGTCCATTATTGCAAAAACAGTGGTTTTACTTATTAGGTATTTTTACCACCTTAGCGATTTGGCATTTAGACATAATTAGAAATCACCCTATCGCTAGTGAAGAAATAACCTTCTATACTCTGTATTGGGGAGGTATTTTATACTTACTTTGGCAAAATCGCCATCAAGAACATAACCCTAGTTGGTTTTCTAGCTGGTTAGGCTTGGGATTATTATTCCTGGTTATAGTTAGACCCCTTCATTTCTGGCATTTAGATTTAATGCTGTTTCGCTATGCGCCCATTGTGGCTGGTTTAGGCTTAGGTCTACTTTCCTTTGGTTTCTTAGGATTTAAGCACCATTGGCGCTTGTTTTTATTGTTGTGCTTAATGCTTTTTCCCTTCGGCTTGATCAATGAAATTTTTGATTCTCGTTTGCACTTTAGCGAATTAACAGCCAGCATCTCCGCTTTTTCACTCCACTACATCGGGTTTAAAGCTACTTACTACGGCGATTTAGTAAAATTACCCACAGGACAGGTAAGGGTCCTTTATTACTGCACAGGTGGATTATTAATACTTTGGCTACTGAAGCTCACACTCTTAATTTTAGTAGTTGTCTCCCCCTTAACTTGGCGGCAAAGATGGACATTGGTGATATCTGCTATTACTGTCGGCTTTTTAACAGGCTGTATTCGAGTAGCTTTATTAGTTGTTGTCGTAAATAACAAGGATTTGTTTGATTATTGGCACAGCTATACAGGCGGAAGTATGTTTATGGTTTTTTCAACCATTACCTATGCTTTTTTATGTAATTGGATATTATCGTTAGAAAATTTATCGGCAGAAAATATTCAACCAATACATACACAACTCATAACCCCTGAACGTCGCTTCTTTTTATTAGGTACTTGGGTGGGAATTATCTTAACGGCTATTTTTTTAATTGCAACTAAAATAAATATCAATAATTCCATAAATTTGCCAGACCAATTGTCTCTCACTAATTGGCAGCAAATTAACGTCTCATCTCTACAAGAGCAAAAAATATACTTAGATACACAAAAGTTTTTCATAGTTAAATCTGGTAAGAATTATAGTTATATAAATAATAATCAGCAGTTAGACGTAGAAATGCGGTATATGATTAATACTAGAGGCAATAACAACCCATTTTTAGATGCTAAAAATCCAGATTTTTTGAAAATAAAAAACTTACCAAAAAAAGTTATATTCTCGCCGAAAATTGGTTACTCAAATTTATATTCTGATGGTAACAAGGGTTTCCTATTATCTTGTGTTAATCCTCGCGGAGGTGGTACGGTTAACTCTCAACAATTTATGCAAAACCGCTATCAATATGATTTGAGTTTTAATCGGTTTTTACCTTGGATTTTTGGTCAAGATGTCCTGCGAGATGATCGCTGTTTATGGACGCAGTTATCTGTCCCTGTAAAGGGAAGACAACCAGATGATATCTATTCAGTTTTAGAGTCAATTTGGTTAGAAAACTACTGGAAATGGCAGTCTTTACTGCTAAATAAATGAAATCTGAAATATACAGCGATTCTCAGCTAAATTAACCACATTTTCATATCCCACGCTCCAGGCGCAGAGTGGTAGAGGGAGAGATATCTAGATACTAAGTATATATTTCTCTCAGAGTTGCTTATGCTGAGAGGGTTAGAGGTGGTGGAAATTGTGCCATTCTACAGTATCATAAACAGCCGCAAAAACCAAGCGATCGCCCCACGACCGCAAACCTGATTTTACATACAGAGTAGAAATACATCATTAAATGCTATGGGACTTACGCATTGACAAAAAACATGATCTATAAGCTCTATATCATGCGATTGGCTTCGCCAATCGCCTGTAACACAAGAAGCCGGGGAATAAATTCTCCGTCTCAAAGCTCAAGTCCGTTAAAACGGACTCTTACGGAATGCGCGAGCGCCTGTAACACAAGCATCCTGCTTGTCACCAATACCCGCTAGAAGCCAGTGCTACTGATACCACATTACAAC